>JAEEGL013024277.1_pt1 | contig 22559 bp, 23 predicted proteins | sample 9134231 | NCBI WGS metagenome assembly JAEEGL01 (sample SAMN16246548, study PRJNA631951) | gut metagenome | biome: gut microbiome; feature: rumen; material: fiber-attached | host: Bos | place: Iran: Karaj | collected 2018-10
AATGGCTGTCGCGTTAATGCGTTCTTAACGGGGATGGATCAACCCTTCAGTGCGTCCGGATTGTTGTAAACCGCTCCGGCATAGATTTTCAGGTAGATTTCACGCAACTTGACCGGATCCAGCGCGGGATAGGCCTCCATGTCATGCTGCATCTTCGCAAGGAACTGCTCCTTGACCGCGGGCGTGTACATGCCTGCGAAACGGCTGCTGTTGTTGAGCATGTCCCAGGCCACGTAGTTGGTATCCCAGAGCTTGTAGTTGCGCCACACCTGCGCGTCGATCTGCGCCGCCACCGACTGGATGTCCTCCCGCCGGAGCGGGTCGCAGAAACTGGCGGTGTCGATGGGCCGTCCGAACGCCAGGTGCACACAGCCCTTGGGCGAGGTGATGCCGGTGATGATGCTCTGCAGGTCTTCGCCATGGGCTTTCACATACGGCATCCCGTCCATCGACCGGTACAGTTCCACAGCCTTGAGGATGTCGCAGGGCTCCCACTGGTAGGAGATGGCCAGCGGCGTGATGTGGAGCGCCTCGATCTGCGACTTGCGGTTGCCGTTCATCATGACCATGCGGATCAGGCCCTGTTCCGTGCGGTCGAAACCGTCCTTCGTACGACCGTTGCGCTGCGCGATCCACAGCGATTCGCCGTGCGGCACGACGTAGTTGATGTATGCCGAAAGGTGCTTCGAGGACTTGAGGAAGCTGCGCACGTTGCTGGTCTTGCGGTCGGTCTTGAACATCTTGTTCGACATGCCGAAATCGACCACGAACTGCGGGTCCATCAGGTTGCTGCCGAAGGTGATGTGGCAGGTCGGGATGTTGTTCGTTTCCAGCACGACCTGATGGAGGTAGGCATCCATCACGATGTCGCGGTGGTTGGAGATGTAAAGCGTGCCGATCTTGGGGTCGATCTGTTCCAGGCCTGAAAACGTGAAACTTGTCATGGTCTTGGCCATGATGGCCGAACAAAGCGGCACCATCACCTCATGCTGGAACTGGTCCGAGCTGCGGATTTTGCGAAGTTTCGCACGGAAAGCCTCTACATCACTATCCTTGTCCAGGAAACGGAGCGCCGGGGTCAGGACGGGATCGGAGGCCATCCTTTCCATGGCGGCAGGGATTTCAGAATCGTAATAAGGACGGATATCGTCAAACTCAGGCGGCAGTTGAATCATGTTGTCGACAGGTTCTTTTATTATGCAAAGATAATAATTCGAAAACGGAAACCTTTCATTTCGCTTAAAAAAGTTAAATTTGTATTTTGTTTGAGCCTCTTTAGAGGCTGCGATGCCATGACAAGAATCGTATCAACCAATATTACTTCTCCTCTCGGCCTGACGACCGAACAGAACTATGCAGCCGTCAAGCGCGGCGAAACAGATCTGAAAATCATGGATGGATGCCTGGGCGTTCCGCGGCGCTTATGCGTCGGGGTTTTCCCCGAGGCCCAGCGGGCTTCCCTCCTGTTAAAGGGTTTCAGCTGGTTTGAATCGCTGGTATTCCATTCCGTGAAGGATGCGCTGTCCCGCTGCCCGGTGAATCCCGCTTCCCCGCGGACGGTGCTGATCCTGGGCACGTCCACGGCCGGTGTCGAGGAGTTGGGAGACGTTCCCGAAAAAGACCGGAACTACCTTGCGCCTGACGTAGCTGCGAAAAAGGTTGCCGCCAGCCTCGGTTTCGTCAACGATCCCATTACGGTCAGCAATGCCTGCATTTCCGGCGCCACGGCGCAGATGCTGGCAGACCGGCTGATTGCTTCGGGTTATTACGATACGGCGGTTGTCTGCGGCGTAGATGTCCTCTCCGCCTTCGTCCTGGCCGGCTTTGATTCCTTGAAAGCCCTGTCTCCCACCGAATGCAGGCCGTTCGACATCGAGCGTCTCGGCCTCAACATCGGAGAGTGTGCGGCCACTGTCGTCCTGTCACGGGATCCTGACGAAGACGCCGGCTCCTGGTATATCCAGGCCGGATGCCTCAACAACGACGCCTACCACGTCAGCGCACCCATTCCCAGCGGCGACGGGGTATGCCGCGCCATCAAGAAGATCCTGTCGCCGGAAGACAAGGCCTCCCTGGCGTGCGTCGCCGCGCACGGTACGGCGACCATGTTCAATGACCAGATGGAATCCAAGGCCATCGAGAGCGCGGGGCTGGGTGACCTCCCCACCACTGCACTGAAACCGCATTACGGACACACGTTCGGCGCTTCCGGAATCGTCGAGGCCATCATTACGATGTGTTCCCTCGACGAAGGACTCCTTCTTCCCGTCCTCGGGTTCGAAGAGCTGGGCGTAAGCGGCCGGATCAAGGTCTGCAGCCAGCGGGAACATACCGATAAAACGGCCTTCATCAAACTGCAGTCCGGTTTCGGCGGTTGCAACGGCGCCATGATCTACACGAAGACACCGGTCCCCACAACCGCCCCGGAAAAAACACCGTACGAAGAGGTCAAACGCCTCGCAATTACGCCGGACGGTCTGACCATGGACGGCAAGGCCGTGCCGCTTGAAAGCCACGGCGCAGCACTCGTCACGGAAATATTCAAGAAATTCCTGGCCGACGGTTCCCGCTTTTTCAAGATGGACCTCTACAGCCGGCTCGCCTATGTGGCGACGAGCCTTCTGGCGAAAGATTCCCTGGAAGGCTGCGATTCGGAAGAAGTGGCGCTGGTGGTCTTCACGCAGAACGGTTCGGTCCTGGCCGACCGGAAGCATCTTTCCACGTTCTCCAATCCCGAAGAGTTCTTCCCCAGCCCGGCAGTCTTCATCAATACGCTTCCCAATGTCGTATTGGGGGAAATCGCCGTCAAGAACACCATCAAGGGAGAAACCACGCTGGTGCTGCTGCCCGGCAGGGATGAATCGGCCATGAACCGCATCATCGATGCAACCCTCGCTGCAACCAAACCCGCCGTGATGATCTGCGGCTGGATTGACTGCGACGCGGAGGATTCCTTTACAGCTGAACTTAAACTATTGAAAATCAAATAATACTATGGAGAAAAGAATGGGAGGAACCATCGCAATAACCGGCATGGGCATTCTCTGTGCCATCGGCAACGACAAGCAGTCCGTTCTCGAATCCTTGCGCAAGAAGGAATCGGGAATCGGCCCGATGAAGTATCTCCCGTCGATTCATAAGGAAATCCCGGTGGGGGAAATCAAACTGTCTACCGAGGAAATGAAGAAGATGCTCGGCATCACCGGCAACGAGCCCATCAGCCGGACTTCCGTCATGGGAGCGCTCGCTGTGCGGGAAGCCCTGGCACAGGCCGGCATTGACGACGTCTCCGGGAAAAGGGTGGCGCTCATTTCCGGTACGACGGTGGGCGTGATGGATGTGACGGAACAGTATTTCGAGCGGATGAAGACGGAGCCCGATCTCCAGTACCTGCCCCATAGCAACGAATGCGGCCGGAGCACCGATGAAATCGCGCAATTTTCCGGCCTTTCGGGCGCGAAATGCTGCACGATTTGCACGGCATGTTCCTCTGCCCTGAACGCCATTATGCTGGGCTCCGAAATGTTGAAAAACGATGAGGTCGACCTGGTCGTCGCCGGAGGTTCGGAGCCGTTGAGCCTGTATCACCTGAACGGATTCAATACGTTGATGATCCTGGACCGGGAGCGTTGCCGCCCGTTCGACGCAACGCGTGCCGGCCTGAACCTCGGGGAAGGAGCGGCCTTTGTCGTCCTGGAAAAGGATGTGCCGAACGGCCTGGCCTACGTCCGCGGCTACGCGAACCGCTGCGACGCGTTCCACCAGACAGCCACTTCGAAAAGCGGTGACGGCGCCACCCTGGCCATGACGGCCGCCCTCCGGATGGCCGGCTTGCAGCCGAAAGACATCCAGTACATCAATGCCCACGGCACCGGAACGCCGGACAATGACGCTTCCGAAAGCGCCGCGTTCAAGCGGGTGTTCGGAGCGGATTTTCCGGACATGTCCAGCACCAAGTCCTATACCGGGCACACGACTTCCGCAGCGGGTTCCGTGGAGACGGTCATCTGCCTCCTCGCCATGCAGAACAACTTCGTGCCCGCTTCCCTGGGCTGGAGCCATCCCATGCCCGAAGGCGTGATCCCTTCCATGGGACGGACCGATGTCAACCTGGAATATGTGATGTGCAATTCCTTCGGTTTCGGCGGAAACGACTCGTCCCTGATTCTCAGCAAGGCCCGTCCGGCGGCGGATGAACAGACCCTGGCCGATGAGACCCGGATCCGCGTCGCTTCCCACAGGACCGTGTCCAGCGACGAGGAGCTCGCCGAACTGCGGGCGTTCCTGCCGCCCATGGAAACGCGGCGGATGGGAAGAATGATGAAAGCGAGCCTGCTGTCCGCCTTTACGGCACTCCGGGAAGCCGGGATCGAACGGCCCGATGCGATTATCGCCGCAACGTCCAAAGGCATGCTCGAGTTGAGCGCCATCTTCCTGGATGATATCATCCAAAACAACGAGGAGCAGCTCAAGCCGACGGTATTCATGCAGAGCACGCACAATACCATCGCTTCCGCCATTGCCATCCAGACGAAATGTCACGGATACAACATTACCTACTCCCAGGGCGACGACTCCGCCATTTGGGCCGTCCGCGACGCGAAGATGCTGTTGCGGAAGGGCGAAGCCAAAACGGTGCTTGTCTGCGCTTTCGATGAGGATCTTTCCGATGGTAAGACGGTCTGTTTCAAGGCCGAAAGTACAATCTATACCCTTGCCTAGACCCGCATGTCCGTCCTCCGCTTCATCGCCAATGTCCTGAAAACGATCTTCATCCTTCTGGTGTATATCGTTGTCATGCTGGTCTTCGTGACGCCCGGGGCATTCATCTACCTGAAATGCGGAAAGAAGTCGGAGAAAAAGAAAGAAAACCTGCACAAGTTCATCTGCTGGTCGGCAAAGAAGGCGATTGCCCTGCTGGGGCTGTTCGGGAACAAATTCTCGCTGGCGGGCAACACAGAGGAGGATTTCTCCCGCCCTGCCATCATCACGTGCAACCACCAGTCGCACCTCGACCTGCTGGCGATGCTCGCCCTGACCCCGAAACTGGTGACACTTACCGCAAACTGGGTGTGGTACAACCCCCTGTATGGCTTTATCATCCGCGAAGCCGATTTTCTCCCGGCATCCAAGGGCCTTGACGAGATTGCCCCGCGGCTCCGCGAACTCGTCGACAAGGGTTACAGCATTGCCGTCTACCCGGAGGGCACACGTTCCCTGGACGGCAGTATCGGCCGCTTTCACCAGGGAGCCTTCTATCTGGCGGACAAGTTTGACCTGGACATCCTTCCCGTCGTCCTGTTCGGCGCCGGGAAAGCGCTTCCCAAGCACGGCCGCGTGCTGCGCAGCGGTCCCATCCGACTGGAGATAGACCCGCGCATCCCGCAGGAAGAATTGAAAAAGCAGGGAGACACGTACAGAGCCCAGGCATCCTACCTGAGAAAGTACTACATATCACGGTTTCAGGAGACGACGGAATGAAGATCACCGGCATCTATGATTTCTTCTCCCGGAACCGGGGTATCCGGAGAGCGACCCTGATCGGGCTCTCCGTCCTGTTTGCCGTCCTGCTCGCCAAATTGGATTTCAGCGAGGACATCAGCGATTTCCTGCCGCTCGGGACGAAAGAGCGGGAGCAGATGTCCATCTATCAGGACATCTCCGGCGCCGATAAGCTGCTGATCCTGTTCTCCAATCCCGGAGACGCCGATTATACCCTCGAGGCGATCGACTGTTTTGTCGACACCGCTGTCGAGAACGATGAAAAGGGATGGTGTGAAAACCTCACCGCCCAGATTGACATGGAAGCGATCTCGGGCGTTTCCAGCTTTGTCTATGACAACATCCCGTACTTCCTGACGGAGAGCGACATCGCGAGGATGGACAGCCTTCTGGCCGAACCCGGCGCCATTGCTTCCGCCCTGGAAAGGGATAAGCAGACCCTCGCCTTCCCCCACGCAGCCATCGTCACGACGAGCATCACGCATGATCCCCTGGGCCTCTTCAGCCCGGTGATGGGGCGGCTGCAGTCCTCTTCCGGCCAGGTGGGATTCGAGTCGTATGACGGCTACATCTTCACGCCCGACATGAGCCGTGCGGTCGTGATGCTGGATTCCCCCTTCGGGAACAGCGAAACGAGCAACAACGCCAAACTCCTCAACTACTTGGAGGATATTTCCGGAAAGATGCAGGAGCGTTACCCGGATGTTGACGTCGATATCATCGGAGGCCCGGCCATCGCCGTAGGAAACTCCTCCCGGATCAAGAAGGACAGCATCCTGGCGATCGCCCTTTCCGTCATCCTGATGGTCCTGCTGCTGGCCTATTCCTTCAACTCGGTCAAGAACATCTTCCTGATCTTCCTGACCGTCGGATGGGGCCTGCTCTTCGCCCTGGGAAGCCTGGCGCTGTTCCGCGACAACGTTTCCATCATCGTCATCGGCATTTCGAGCGTGATCATCGGCCTGGCCATCAATTATCCTTTGCACCTGATTGCGCATTCGGTCTATCAGCCGGACAGGCGGGCGGCGATCAAGGAAATCGTGTCGCCCCTTGTTGTCGGAAACATTACGACGGTCGGCGCGTTCCTGGCCCTGGTCCCGCTCAAGTCGACGGCCCTGCGCGATCTCGGCCTGTTTGCCTCCCTGCTGCTGGTCGGAACCATCCTGTTCGTGCTCATCTACCTGCCGCATTATATCTCAACCCGGCCCGGGAGCGTACGTGCCAACGGCCGTGTCATCGAACGCCTTGCCGCTTTTTCGCCGGATAAAAGCAAAGGGATGGTCATCGGCGCCGTCCTCATCACACTCATCCTGGCGTTCTTCAGCGTCCGCACCGAGTTCGATTCCAACATGTCTCATATGAACTATATGACGCAGAATCAAAAGCGGGAGATGCAGTATTTTGAGGATTTGATGACGAACGATGCCACCCACACCGCCCAGAGCCTGTATGTCTACGGAAGCGGCCGCACGCTGGACGATGCGCTGAACGACATCAAGCCCGCCGGGGCTTTCATCGACAGCCTGGCGGGGGCAGGTGTCCTGGTCAAGCAGAATGAAGCCTTGTCCTTCATCGCCACGGAACAGGAGCAGCAACAGCGGCTGCAGCGCTGGAACCGCTTTGTCGAGCGCCATCGCGACCTGTTGACGAAGAAATTCCCGGAAGCGGCCGCGAAGGCCGGCTTTGCGCCCGCCGCCTTCGCCGCCTTCAACAACCTCATCGCGTCCTCGCCTTCGCTCGTTACGCATACGGCCGATTATTTCACGCCGCTGCTGGAGACCGTCTTCAGCCAGAGTTTTTCCGTCTCTGACGATCACGAAACGGCCTATGTGGTGAGTCCGGTCAACATCCAGGAAGAGGACATGGCGGCGGCGAAAGCGATCTTCGGGGACCATTGCTTTGAAGTCGCCGGCATCAACAAGTCCATGACCAGCAGCCTTTCCGATAATTTCAACTACATCGGGTGGGCGTGCTCCCTGATCGTCTTCCTCTTCCTCTGCTTCTCGTTCGGACGCATCGAACTGGCCATCATCTCATTCCTGCCGATGGCCGTCAGCTGGGTCTGGATCCTGGGCATCATGGCCCTGCTGGGCATCAAGTTCAATATCGTGAACATCATCCTGGCCACTTTCATCTTCGGCCAGGGAGACGACTATACCATCTTCATGACGGAGGGGTGCCAGTATGAGTATTCCCGGCAACGGCCCATCCTAAAGGCATACAAGAGCAGCATCATCCAGTCGGCCGCCATCATGTTCGTCGGCATCGGCACGCTGATCGTGGCGAAGCATCCCGCCATGCATTCCCTGGCGGAAGTGACGATCATCGGCATGTTCTCGGTCGTGCTGATGGCCTACCTGATTCCTCCCTTCCTGTTCAACGTGCTCACGACAAAGAAAGGGCAGGTCCGTCCGTATCCCCTTACCTTCCGGACGCTCTTCCTGGGGCAGCCGAAAGACCTGAAGGCGCGGGTGAAAGGCCGCTACGTATACAAGGGAAAGGACATCGAACGATGCGTAAAACGCAACCTCAAGGAAAAGGCTGACGGCATCATCCATCAGCAAGTGGCCGGACCTGTGGATTATAACGACGAGGGCTATGGCGAATTATCCCTGTTGCTGGCCCTGTCGCACCCCGATGTCACCGTCGTCGCGCACATCCCCGACGAAGAACGGCGCCAGATCGCCGTGGTGGCCGCCCAGGGTTTAGCAGACAATATTGTATTTCAAAATTAAGATATCATGAAAACGGAAGAAATTAAATTCGTGTTAAAAGACGTCCTCCCGGCCGTCGATTTCGATGCAGAATTCCTCTTCACCGAACTTGATTCCATGGGCATCGCAACCATTCTCTATGTATTGTCCGAGAAGTATCATGTCCATCTTGACGCCGAAGACGTGACGCCGAAGAACTTCAAGAATATTGATTCCATCACCAACATGGTCCGCGCAAAAATGTCCATGGAAAGCAAGATCCGGCAATATGCCATTTCTACGCCGGACAAGGTCGCGGTCGTTTGCGGTGACGACAGCATGACCTACGCGCAGCTGTGGGAGGCCATCAACCGGAAGGCGGAGGCACTGAAGGCCGAGGGACTCAAGGCCAATCGTCCCTATGTATACAGGACCAACCAGAATATCGATTTCCTGGTCACCTATTGCGCGGTCCATACGCTCAAGGCGATTGCCGTGCCCATGGGACATGACGCGTCCGAAGAGCAGATCGAGGCTGTCAAGAAAGAAGTGGAGGCCTTTACCTTCCCGACGGGCCTCGCAGATGCGCTCTTCACGACCGGAACGACCGGCAAGTCGAAAGGCGCCATGCTCTCCGAGCTCTGCCTTACGTCTTGCTCGGAGAACTTCGTCGACCGTTTCCCGTTCAGCGAGGATCTCTGCTTCCTTGTCAGCGGGCCGCTGAACCACATCGCCTCCCTGTTCAAGATCCATCCGACGCTGAGCTCCGGCGGCACCGTCTGCATTCTGGACGGCCTCAAGGACATGAACGCCTTCTTCAAGGCATTCGACCTGCCTTTCAAGAAGTTCGCCGCGTTCCTGGTTCCCGCCAGCCTGCGCATCATCATGCAGTACTCCTATGAGAAACTGTGCTCCCTGGCTCCGAAGATCGCCTTCATTGAAACGGGCGCAGCTCCCATCACCAAGGATGACATGGAGAAACTGAGCAAGGCCCTGCCGCATTCGCGTCTTTTCAACGGCTATGGCTCCACCGAATTCGGATGTGCCGCAGCCTATGATTTCAATGATGGAAAATACATGGAAGGATGTATCGGACAACCCTTTAAGAATGTCACCATCGAAATCGGGCCCGATTCGACGATCGTCGTGTCAGGCCTGTGCATCATGAGCGGCTATGTCAATGATGAAGAGACCACCCGAAAAGTGCTTTCTGACGGAAAAATCCATACCTCAGACCTCGGCTATTTCGACGAGGAGGGCTTGATTCACCTGACGGGCCGCGCCGGCGATGTGATCAACGTGGGCGGTTTCAAGGTCAACCCCCTCGATGTCGAGAGCGTCGCCTCTTCCTTCCCCGGAATCAAGGACTGCATCTGCATCGCCGCGAAGCACCCTGTCATCGGCCCGGTTCTGAAACTGCTGGTCGTAACCGACGACGCCGCGGCCTTCGACAAGTTCGCCCTGGCGGCCTTCATCAAGTCGAAACTGGAGTCACACAAGGTGCCGACGATGTATGAGGTCGTCGATTCGATTAAGTACACGTACAACGGCAAGAAAGACAGGAAATCCTATAAGGAAGGATAGAGCGATTTCAACCAGGTAAGGAACTCACTCCGCCACTGACGGCACTCGGGGCTGCCTTTTTCATCGCTGGCCCCGAAGCCGTGTCCCCCCGTCTCATACTGGATGTATCGATGGGGGACGTTTTTCTCCGTCAATGCGACATCCAACAATTCCGAGTTCTGGTACATCACGACAGGGTCGTCCACGCAGTTGATCAAGAATACGGGCGGGCAATTGTCCGGGATGCGCTTCTCGAGCGAAAGCGAATCCCGCATGGTCCTGTTGCCGATCCGGTTATCGCCCAGGAGCCCCCGCCGGGAACGCCGGTGGACGTAGGGCGGATCCATCGTTACGACCGGATAGACCGGCACGACAAAGGCGGGACGCAGGTTCGCCTCTGTCGAGATACCCGCCAGCTCCAGAAAGTTGGTTTCGTTGAAGCAGGCGGCGGACATGACGAGATGGCCGCCGGCGGAGAAGCCCATCATCCCGATCTTATCCGGGTCAATGCCCAGCTCCGCGGCATGTTCCCCGACATACTGGAGCGCCCGCTGGGCGTCCATGATCATATCGGGATGCCGCTTTCCGCGAAAGACGAGCCGCACGGGCATGGCGACCTCCACGTACCCGGCCGTCCTGTACAGCAACACGAAAGCCGTTATGCCATTCGCACTGAGCCACTCCCCGACCTGAAAACCCTCAACCTCACGGTCCAGCCAATGATAGCTGCCGCCAGGGCAGACAATGACGCTGATTCCGTTCGGTTTTTCCGGCAGATACGTGTACAGCATCACCTTTTTGCCGTGGGGCATCTTCTGGCCCTCCCATAGCGCGACCGAATCGGCCGGCTGGGCGGCAGCGGAACAATAGAGCGGGAGCAGGAATAAAACCAATGCGACCCAGTAAAAGACTTTCTTTGCTTTCATTACGCAAGATTCTCTTTTAGAAAGGTTACTATTCTGTCTGTCAGGCGGGCCTTGTTGCCATTCAGGAAGTGGCCCTCGTCTTCGAAGATCGTCAATTCACTGTCCTTATACGACTGATGATATCTTTCGGCATAGGAGACGGGAACGATCTTATCCTTTCTCCCCTGGATGATGCACACTTTCCCGGAATACTTCGAGGAAGTCTCATAAATGGGCAGTTGCTGCGCCTCAAGGATGAAACGGCGTCCCAATTTGTGGAACAGCACATTGACATACGCAGGAGGATTGGCGGCGTCGTACCGGGCATGCATGCACTGGCCGGCAAGGGCGTCATCCTTCTCCCTGTCAAAGGCCTCCGGCAGGACCAGCGTGGTGGCGATCCCGCCATACGGCCCAAATACCTCATAGGAAGTACGCCCCGATAAGAAAGGAAACAACGGCATACCGGATTCAGTGCAGCAGTTTATGGATGAACATGCGGGGATAGCCATACACGATGGCCAGCACGCAGAGCAGCGTGTTGAGGACGCTGATGCGGAAGAAATCGCGGAAGGGACGGAAACTCGACACCCGGTCCTCCGGATAGCAGACCCGGATGGCCACGGGCACCAGTTCGATTCCTTTCCAGGCCGAGAAGACCAGCAGCGCCAGCTCCGCTTCATAGCGGGAGGTCAGCAGCCGGAGGCTCGGCAGCCGGTCCAGCGGGTAGGCCCGGTAGCCCGTCTGGGTGTCAGGCAGGGCGTGGGCGGTCTGCACCTTGAACCAGAAATTGGAAAACCGGTTGGCAAAGGTATTGCCGCCCGGCATATTCTCGGCCTGCAGGTTGCGGCTGCCCACGATCAGAGCCCCGGGATGCTGCATAAAGGCCTCCACCAGCGCCGGAATATCTTCCGGGAAATGCTGCCCGTCGGCATCGAGGGTGATGGCGTAGCGGAATCCCTGGGTGCGGGCATGGGAGAAAGCCGTGCGCAGGGCAATGCCCTTGCCACGGTTTTGGGGATGGGTCAGGACGGTCACCGGCAGGCTCGACCCGGCCAGCCGTGCGGCCGTGTCGTCGGTGCTGCCGTCGTTGACGACGATGACCGGATAGCCCTGGGCGAGGGCACGACCGGCGACATCACAGATCGTCCCGGCGTTGTTATAAGTCGGGATAATGATGCAGATGTCCTCGGAAGCGCCGTTCATCAGGGCCTCAGGGTGAGTTTCATCCGTGAGCAAAGCGTGTCGCCGGAAACGACCTGGACCGACCACACATCGGGCTGTTCCTCCGCCTGCGGGCGGGAATACTGAAATTCCAGCTCGGTGATTTCGGTCGGAAGCACAGGGTGGAGGAAACGGATGTCGGAAGCCTCTTCCACATCGAGGACCTTGCCAACACTGGCGCCGACCAGCTCGCAGGCCATCTGGATGATGCAGGCGCCGGGGGTCACGGGCATTCCCTTGAAATGCGCCTCATAGATGGGGCTGTCGGGGAGAAGGCGGATGTGGGCCGACGTGTCCGAGATCTGCTGCAGGGTATAGAGATAATCTTTTAACATAGGCGGAGGTTAAGGTTTCTGGAAAAGTGCGGGATCCAGGGTTTCGCCCCGGGTCACCGCGCTCAGTTCAAGCTGGGTGGTGTCGCCGCCCTGCTCGGAAAGCACAATGGAGCGCAAGGTGCCCGTATTGGCGTCGGTCAGCAGGGTGATGCGGGAGAAAAGCTGGCCGAGATCACGCCGCAGGGGCACGAGGTCCACCTGCCAGGTCTGGGACGTGGCGTAGACCGTGACGTTGAAATCGGTCTCGTTGATCAGGCCCTTCTCCCCAAGTTTGGCGACGTTGCGCATAAGACTCTGTTGCCGACGGTCTCCCGGGTCCGTTCCGTTCATCACGAACAGGCTGGCACGGGGCTTCTCCACTTCCCAGCGCACTTTGTCGGGATAGGCGTAGGCCGCCCGGCCGCGGCTCACCATGTCTTCGGTGAGCAGGGCGCTGTGGCGGGTCATTACGAAGCGGAACTGGAGCGTGGTCCTGAGGTCATTGGCCTTCAGGATGGCGGCGATGGCGTTGTCGCGGGCCACCCCTTCCAGCAACCGCGCACTTTCCGACGCTGTCTGCGCGTAGAGCGGCAGGCAGCACAGGCCGAGGAGAAGGATCAGGCAGAATCTTTTCATGGCATATCATCTTACCATCAGCGCCGAACCAGCCATGATGAGCAGCACGCCCACCCACTGGGACACGTTGATGTGTTCATGAAAGATCAGAAGGGCAGCAATCGTGCCGAAAATGTAACTGATGCTCGTCAGCGGATACACGATGCTGAACGGAAAATGCTTCAGCATATACATCCACAGGACGGTGGCCGCACCGAAAGAAATGCCGCAGCCCAGGAACCACCAGTTGGTCAGTTGCGACTTGAAAAAAGCCCATGACCAGTGAAACGGGCCGGAGGCTTCCAGACCCAGTTTCAGCAGCACCTGGCCACCGCACAGGAAGAGACTCTGCAAGAGTGAGAATGTCAGGATTCTCAGCATACGCTATTTCTTGCGGTTCTTCGACACGTAGTCGGCCATCACGGCCACGGACTGGAAAACAGCCTTCCCTTCGGCAGGGTTGCTGAGCTTGATCCCATAGTTCTTCTCCATCAGGACGATGAGCTCAAGGACATCGATCGAATCCAGGCCGAGACCTTCGTCTCCGAAAAGCGGAGCGTTGTCGTCGATATCGGCCGGCGTCATCTCTTCCAGGTTCAGCGCATTGATAATCTGCGTTTTGATCTCTTCAATAAGTTCTTCCATAACGTATCTTTTGAATCTTACTGTTTGTTATTCGTCAATTTCCTTGTCGCTGCTGGCCGTCTTGATGGCGGCCGTCGCGATGAGTTCGCCGTTGCAACGTACCTCCGCGTCGGTCAGCGTGATGCCGAAGATGTTCTCGCGGAAGATGACGGTGGTTTCCAGCAGGTCGCCGGGCACCGGGTGACGGTAGACCTTGAGCTTGCGGACACTGCCGATATAGCCGATGGTCACGGGAATGTGCAGGATATAGCGGGCGATGTAGCCGACCCGGGCCGCACTCGACTGGGCCATGTGCTCCACCAGGCCGCCCGTGGCGAAACGTCCGTTCTCCACGAAGATGCCCTTTTCGGGGACACGGAAGGAAGTGCGGGTAAACGCTTCCTCGTGGTGCAGGAGATGGTCCACGAACACGAAAGGCGGACGCTGCGGAAGCAGGTATTCTATCGGAATCTGGTCAAAGGGTATCATTTCCAAAAATCATAAAAATTAAACCATTGTGTGGGATACTGGCGTACCACGTCTTCCAGGTATGCGGCGAATTCCCGGGCCATTGCCTCCCCGCGCACGCGGGACGGCGCCTCAGGGTCCAGGTTCTCTCCGAGCTGCCGGGTGAGGATGCGGTACTTGCGCACCCCCTCCTTCATCACGAAGACAGCGGCCATCGGGACGGAGCGCTGCGCCGCCAGCATGTAAGGGCCGGCCGGAAACGGGGCGGGATCGCCGAAAAAGGGACAGGAGAAGCTCTTCGGGGAGCCGAACAGCCGGTCGCCGGGCATGCTCACGATGCCGCCGTCACGCAGGATGTCGTTGAGGATGAACAGGTGCGACATATCCTGGGAAACAGGCACCATCTCGATGTCGGAGCGGGAGAATACGGCAGCGCGCTGCTGCATGACCGTCTCGGTTTCCCCCGAAAACACCAGGACACCCATCCGTTTCAGCGGGCGAAGCAGGTAGCCCGCCATTTCGAAGTTGCCCGTATGGGAACCCAGCTGCACGAAGCCCGACTCGCCCTCTTCCAGCCGCTTGAACACGGCCCGCCCGTCATTCTGCAGTTGGAAAGACCGGCCCGCATAGAGCGCGAAGCGGTCCACCACGATCTGGCCCAACCGGAACTCATTGGCATAGACGCTAAAGAACGAATACAACGGCCCCCTTCCAATCCGATTACGGAAAAACCGATAGGAAGCCCGGTATCCACGCCGGTCAAACAGCATGAAAAACGGGATGACCGGGGTCATGCACGCATACGCGAACGTAAGGGGCAGGAAGCGGAAAAGCTTCAGCATCGCCCGCTGCATCCACGATGAACCGACGGTCGAGCCTTGCCAGTTGCTATGTTCGTACTCCGCCAAGCTTTTATCCGACTTTTTCCGTGATATAGTCAACAAACTGTCCGTAAGTTTTGATGTCCTTGAAGTCTTCGGATTTCATCTTGAAACCGAACTCGCGTTCCACAAAAACCACGGTATCCACGACTTCCAGGCTGTCGATGCCCATGTCTTCTTTCAGCCTTGCGTCCGGACGGATCTTGGCGGAATCGATTTCCATTTCATCCACCAGGAAACTTTTAATTTTTTCTTCTATAGTCATTTATTGCTATCAATTGATAATTATCCTAAGGTCACAAAGGTACTCATTATTTTTTAATACGAAAAATTCTTATCTTTGCAAGACTAAAACCAAACCTAGGAAACTGAATTCATGATTTCACCGGAGGCACCAACTCCCCGCTGGTCATCCGAGACATCCGCCAACAAAGCAGGCCGGCGCGCCGTCATCATCGGTGCCGGGCTGGGTGGCTTGATTTGCGGTAGAATCCTCTCCCGCCAGGGTTTCGATATCACCCTTCTGGAACAGGGAACGCAAGCCGGAGGCGCTTTGCAGACCTTCGTGCGCGATGGTATCCGCTTCGACACGGGCTTCCACTCCGTCGGCGGCCTGCGGCCCGGTGGGCCCCTCGACCTGATCCTGCGCCAGCTCGACCTGCGCAATCTCCCCTGGTTCCCGATGGAACGCGATGAATTCGTGGGCTGCAACGAGCCCTTCCTCCGTCTTTCCACGGGCTGGGAAGAAGAGCGCAAACATGTGTTGGAGCCGTACCGCCGCGATATCTGGCGCCTGAAAGGCGGCGGAAAGACCCTGATCGACGCGCTGGCGAAGGACCAGAAAGTCCTGCTCCGCAAGAAAGTCACGGCCATCGAAAACCGCACCGTCCAGTGTGCGGACGGCAGTGTCTACGAAGGCGACATCGTCATCTCCGCCATCCATCCGGTGGTCACCATGCGCATGCTTCGCGACCACATCCGTCCGGCCTACATCCAACGCCTGGAAGGCCTGGCCAACGGCCCCGGCGCGTTCACCGTCTACGCCAAGCTGCGGCCCGGCACCATCCGGCACCTGCGGCACAGCATCTTCGTCAACAATGACTTCATGATCCACTTCGGGGACGAAGTCGTGGACGGCTACGCCCAGTCGCTCGACATCGTAACCTTTGTCCCGCCGGACCGCGTCGACGCATGCAGCCAGTCCCGGCTCGCACGGACCTCCTTTGCCGAAGACCTGATCCGGAAAGCCTCGCAGCGGCTTCCGAAACTGCCTGAAGCCATCGAAAAATACTGGACCAGCACCCCGAAGACCTGGGAACGCTACACCAGTACGCCCGGCGGCTCCGCCTATGGCATTTGCAAGAACAGCATTTCCGACTACATTGCGCCCCAGACGCCGCTTCCCTGGCTCTTCCTCACCGGACAGAACCTGGGCCTGCACGGCATCCTGGGAACCTCTGTTTCGGCCATCAATACCTGTAATTCCATTCTCCTGTTATGAACTACGCACTCGTTACCGGCGGAAGCCGCGGCATCGGCCGCGCAGCCTGCATCCAGCTCGCATCGCAAGGCTTCGCCATCCTCATTAACTACGTATCCAATGAACAGAAGGCCCGTGAAACGGCCGACCTCGTCGCCCAGGCCGGCGGCACCGCCGAGCTGCTGAAGTTCGACGTGGCCAACGCCGCGGAGACGGCCGCCGTCCTGGGCGGCTGGATGGAAAGCCATCCCGACGATTTCATCGAAGTGCTGGTCAACAATGCCGGCATCCGCCGCGACGGCCTGCTCATCTGGATGGAGCAACAAGACTGGCATCAGGTGGTGAACACCACGCTTGACGGCTTCTACAACGTCACCCGCCCGCTGCTGCAGCCGATGCTGCTCAAGAAGCGCGGCCGCATCATCAACGTGGCGTCGCTGTCGGGTCTCAAGGGCATGCCGGGCCAGACGAACTACTGCGCAGCCAAAGGCGGCCTGATCGCCGCCACGAAGGCGCTGGCGCAGGAAGTCGGCCGCAAGAAAGTGACGGTCAACGCCATCGCTCCCGGTTTCGTGAAAACGGACATGGTGGACGGCCTCGATGAAGACGCCCTCAAGAAAGACATTCCGCTGCAGCGCTTCGGCGAACCGGAAGAGATCGCCGCCCTCATCGGCTTCCTGGCCTCCCCCGCCGCCGGCTACATCACCGGCGAATGCATCAGCATCAACGGCGGCCTGTATTCCTAATAGTGGAAGCTTGAACCCCCGATGAATTCCCGGACGATCGACGTCGGGGGAATGTGGCGCAAGTCGCCGGGCGTCATGGCGATGACGCTGCGGATGAGGCCCAGCAGACGCTGGGCTTCGTCGTATGCGGGCGACAGCGCGGGAATGACCTGCAGCAACGGCTCCGCGTAGCATTTAAGAAGCGGAATCTCGTACATCAGCACAGAATTGAATTCCGAGTCTGCCAGCCCCCGGAACGGCAGGATGAACTTTTCTTCACCGGCACGGACACTGGGCCAGCGCAGGATGGTCTGTTCGGCCGTCATGCCGCGGAATTGGTGGTCACGGACCATCCGGCGCATCAGGCGGTAGTCCGAGGCCGGAATCTGCGTACGGTCGTCGATATGCAGCGGCGTGAGCACGGAAACATACAGCAGGAACTTCTCTTCACGGGGAATGTGCGGCGTCAGATCCGGGTTCAGTCCGTGGATACCTTCCATGATCAGCACGTCATTATCCGTCATCTGGAGGAACCTCCCTTCGAACTTGCGCCTTCCCTTCGAGAAATCGAATTCCGGAATCTCGACCTTCCTGCCTTCAAACAGTTGCTCCAGCTGCTCGTTGAGGAACGGCACGTCAAGGGCACCCAGGCATTCGAAGTCATACTCGCCGTTTTCGTCGACCGGCGTATCCTCGCGGTTGCGGAAATAGTCGTCCATCGAGATGATGATGGGGTTCAGCCCGTTCACCCGCATGTGCATCGCCAGCCGCTTCGACGAAGTCGTCTTGCCGCTGCTCGACGGGCCGGCGATCAGCACGAGTTTCACGCCCGGCCGTGCGGCGATGGAATCGGCAATCTCAGCGTACATGTGGCCGTGGAGGGTTTCCGAAAGGTTCACTACGTAGCGGATCTTTCCACAGACCGTCGCCTCGTTGAGGGTGCTGACATTGTTTTCGCGGAAGAGATTCCGCCACATCGACATTTCCTTGATCATAGCAGTTCTTTCAAATAGTGTCCAGTAAATGAGCCGGGGGCGGCGGCCACCTGCTCCGGCGTTCCTTCGGCGACGATCGTGCCGCCGCCGGCACCGCCCTCGGGCCCCAGGTCGACAATCCAGTCCACCGACTTGAGGATGTCGAGGTTGTGCTCGATGATGACCACGGTGTTGCCCTTGTCCACCAGCCGCTGGAGCACGCCAAGCAGCACTTTGATGTCCTCAAAGTGCAGGCCGGTGGTGGGCTCGTCGAGCAGGTAGAGCGTATTGCCCGTGTCCTTGCGCGAGAGCTCGGCCGAGAGCGTCAGGCGCTGGCTTTCGCCGCCGCTGAGCGTGGTGGCGGGCTGGCCCAATGTGAGGTAGCCCAGCCCCACTTCCTCAAGCGTCCGGAGCTTCTGTGCGATGGCGGGAATGGGCTCGAAGAAGGCGGCCGCCTGTGAGATGGTCATGTCGAGCACCTCGCTGATGTTCTTTCCTTTGTACTTGACGGCCAGCGTGTCGGGCTTGTAGCGGCGGCCGCCGCATTCGCGGCACGTCACCTGGGCCGAGGGCAGGAAGTGCATCTCGATGAGTTGCATCCCGGCGCCCTTGCAGGCCTCGCAACGGCCGCCCTTGACGTTGAACGAGAAGCGGTTGGCCTTGAAGCCGCGGATCTTCGCGTCGGGCGTCTGCTCGAAAAGCCTGCGGATGTCGGTCATCACGTCGGTATAGGTGGCCGGGTTGCTGCGCGGTGAACGGCCGATCGGCGCCTGGTCAATCTCAATGACTTTGTCGATGTTCTCGACCCCCTCGATGCGGTCGTACGGCAGCACGGGATATTTGGAGCGGTAGAGCCGGTTGCTGAGGATGGGCAGCAGCGTCTCGCTGATGAGGGAGCTCTTGCCGCTGCCGCTCACGCCGCTGACGCCTACGAACAGGCCGAGCGGCAGGCGCAGCGTCACGTCTTTCAGGTTGTTGCCGCGTGCGCCGCTGAGCGTGAGATATTTTCCGTTGCCGGGACGGCGTGCGTCCGGCACTTCTATCTTCTTGCGTCCCAGCAGGTAATCGATGGTCGGGCTCTGGCCCGCCGGAACGTCGGAGATATCCTCCGGACGGCCGTTATAGAGCAGCCGGCCGCCCTTTTCGCCGGCGCCGGGCCCCAGGTCCACGAGCCAGTCGGCGCTGCGCATCATCTCCTCGTCGTGCTCGACCACCATCACCGAGTTGCCCTCGTCCCGCAGCGTGCCGAGCGAGTCGATGAGCTTGCGGTTGTCGCGCTGGTGCAGGCCGATGCTCGGCTCGTCGAGCACATAGAGCACGTTGACCAGCTGCGAGCCGATCTGCGTGGCCAGGCGGATGCGCTGGCTTTCGCCGCCGCTGAGCGTGCGCGTGGCGCGGTCCAGCGACAGGTATTCCAGCCCCACGTCTTTCAGGAAACCGATGCGGGCGCGGAGTTCCTTGAGGATGTCTTCGGCAATGCGGAGCTGCCGCGGCGAGAGCCGCGGCGGCAGGGCGGTCACCCAGTCGTACAGGGTGCTGATGTCCATCGCCGAGACCTCGGCGATGTTCTTGCCGTCGACCTTGAAGCAGAGCGCCTCGGGCTTGAGGCGCGAGCCGTTGCAGACGGGGCAGGGCATTTCGTCGACCACGAGGTCACGCTTGCCCAGTTTCCATTCGCTCTCGGTGTCCTCGTCGAGCGAGAGGCGCGCCAGGATGCCCGGGAACGTGGACATCTCCATATCGGCGTCGCTGCCGATGCGCAGCAGGTCGTCGGAGCCGTAGAGGATGACCTGAAGGGCCTCTTCCGAGATCTCGCGGATAGGCTGGTGGAGCGAGAAGTTGTATTTCGCGGCAATCGCCTCGAGGTAGCGGAAGGTTCCGTTGCCGCGCTGCGGGCCGAGGATCACGATGCCGCCTTCGGCGATCGAGCGGTTGCGGTCGGGGATGAGTTTGTCGAGGTCGATGCGGGCCACGGTGCCCAGGCCACGGCAGTGCGGGCAGGCGCCCTGCGGCGAATTGAACGAGAACGTATGGGGCGCCGGAACCTCGAACGAAAGCCCCGTATCGGGGCACACGAGGTTGCGGCTGAAATGTTGCAGGTTGTTGTCGTCGAGCGGCAGCACGGCGAGCGAGCCCTTGCCCTGGTTCAGCGCCGCGACGACCGAGTCCTTGATGCGCTTGCGGTCGTCGGCGCGCGGGATGAGCTTGTCGACCACCAGCTCCACGAAGTGGACCTTGTAGCGGTCCAGGGGGCCTGCGTCGGCCAGTTCGATGAGCTGGCCGTCGACGCGCACCTGGCTGAAGCCCTTGCGCTGCAGCTGCACGAACAGCTCGCGGTAGTGTCCCTTGCGGCCCCGCACCAGCGGCGCCAACAGGAGTACCTTCCGCCCCTCGTACTGCCGCACCACGAGGTCGACGATCTCCTCGTCGGTGTAACGCACCATCTCCTTGCCGCTCTCGGGCGAGAAAGCCTGTGAAGCGCGGGCATACATCAGACGGAAAAAGTCGTAGATTTCGGTGATGGTGCCGACCGTCGAGCGCGGGTTGCGGCCCACGGTTTTCTGTTCGATGGCAATGACCGGGCTGAGGCCGCGGACTTCGTCGATATCAGGCCTTTCCAGCACGCCGATGTACTGGCGGGCATAGGCCGAGAGCGTGTCCATATAGCGGCGCTGTCCCTCGGCACAGATCGTATCGAAGGCCAGCGACGACTTGCCGCTGCCCGACAGCCCCGTGACGACCACCAGCTTGTTGCGGGGGATCGTCAGGCTGATGTCCTTGAGGTTGTGGACCCGGGCACCCGCGATTTCAATCTGTTCGTTTTCTTCCATAGGGTAAGGTCAGGCGTGCAGGAACGGATTGGTGGACCGTTCGTAGCCGATGGAGGTGGCGGGGCCGTGCCCGGGAAGCACGGTCGTGTTTCCGTCGAGCGGCAGGAGCTTCTTCGTGATGCTTTCGAGCAGCAGGTCGAGGTCCCCCTCTTCGAAATCGGTGCGGCCGATACTGCCGGCGAAGAGCGTGTCTCCGCTGAAGAGGGTCAAGGACTTCGGGCAGTAGTAGCAAACGCCGCCGCGGGTGTGTCCGGGCGTAGCCAGTACGGTCAGCTCCGTGTTGCCGAAGCGGACGGTATCGCCTTCCGACACGTCGGTAAAGGGACCTTCGTACGGCTTGGCCTCCAAGCCCAGATCGCGGGCCCATGCGTAGCCTTTCGGAAAGAGCGGCCTGTCGGCCGGATTAAGGCAAACCTCCAGGGGCCACGTGGCCGCCGCGTCGGCGACGCCGAGGATATGGTCGAAGTGTCCGTGCGTCAGCAGCACTTTCACCGGTTTGAGTTTCGTGAGCGTAATGAAATCCACGAGCCGCTGGAATTCCCGCTGGCCGTTGCAACCGGGATCCACGATCACACATTCCTGCGTTTCATCCCATGCCACGTAGCAGCACGTGCGGATCGGATTGAAGAAGAACGTCTTAATTTCCATTATTTTCCTATCAAGCATACAAAATTACGAAAAGATGTTGTAATTTTGTTAGACAAACCCAAAAACAACAGGCACCATGCATATCGCGATTGCAGGAAACATCGGCAGCGGCAAGACCACCCTTACCCGGATGCTGGCAGCGCATTTCCACTGGACCCCGAAGTTCGAATCGGTCGATTATAATCCTTATCTGGCTGATTTCTACAACGATATGGAGCGCTGGTCGTTCAACATCCAGATATACTTCCTCAACAAGCGCTTCCTGGACGTGGTGGAGATCAACAAGCACGAAGACGTCATCATCCAGGACCGCAGCATCTACGAGGACGCCTGTATTTTCGCACCGAACCTCCACAACATGGGCCTGATGTCGACGCGCGACTACGAGAATTACGCCTCGCTCTTCTCGCTCATGGTCTCCCTGGTCAAGGCGCCCGACCTGCTCATCTACCTGCGCAGCTCCATCCCGCACCTCGTGGGCAACATCCAGAAGCGCGGCCGCGAATACGAGAGCAGCATCCGCCTCGACTACCTCAAGGGCCTCAACGCCCTCTACGAGCAGTGGGTCGAGAACTACAAGGACGGCAAACTCCTCATCCTCGACGTCGACAAACTCAACTTTGAAGAAAAACCCGAAGACTTCAGCCGCATCTGCGATCTCATCGAGGCCCAGCTCAACGGCCTGTTCTGATAGTATGAGAGCTGGCGCTAGATTTTTGATTATTGTTGGTATCTTTTGTTCTCCCTGCGCACAATTGGACCTTGATGTGGCTTTTAAGCCATCTACTTTGTCTGGTCCCGACGGATCATGGAGATTAGAGGGCTCTTTCTACCCAACGCCATCCAATTCTTCAGAATATGCCCGGAAGGGAAAGTGGCACTGATGTTCCTGAAGATGAAGACTCAGATGAGCTTCCCGAAGCCGATGGTGCCGGTGGCGGAGGCGTGGAAGCCTTACATGAAGAATCTGGCGCCCCGCGAATGGTACAAAAAACAGAATCCCGCATGAACATGAAGGAATCAGACTGATTTATTATGCCGGATAGGCGTCCACTCCACCTTCTTAAATAGCGCGATGATTGTGCTGGGCACGAAGAGGTACATGGAGAAAG
>JAEEGL012450298.1_pt1 | contig 22558 bp, 17 predicted proteins | sample 9134231 | NCBI WGS metagenome assembly JAEEGL01 (sample SAMN16246548, study PRJNA631951) | gut metagenome | biome: gut microbiome; feature: rumen; material: fiber-attached | host: Bos | place: Iran: Karaj | collected 2018-10
CGGGCACAGGGTTCCGACGGGAAGGACGCCACGGCTCCGAAATTGAAGATCGAGGGCGGCGACTGGTATGTTTCCTATGATGACGGCGAGACCTGGGAGCGTTTGGGCCGGGCGTCCGGAGAGGATGGAGACAGCTTCTTCCGGGAAGTGGATGTGTCCAGCGATGAATTCGTGCGGCTGGTTCTTGCTGACGGAAGTTCGCTAAGGATACCGAAATATGTGCCTCTGGACATCGTGCTGGACCTTCCGAAGTATATGGTCTTGGGACAATACGAGGCCCTAAGGATTCCGTATGAAATTGTGGGTACCTACCATGATGACGTGAATATAGCGGTGTTCGTACAGGGGGAATTAATGGCCGAACTGGTGCCGGATGAGAAGGTCGTCTGGGTCTATTCTGAACAGGGACATGATGGCACTCTTATCATTATGCTAAGCACGCCGAACGGAACGACGGTGATGAAGACGTTCACGATTGAAAGACGGAGTCTGGTCATTGGTTATGAAGGATTTATAAATTTTTATACCTCGCTGCCGAGTACCAGCCAGGCTATTATCACAAATAAAGCGGGTGGTAGTCTAAGTATAGTATATCGAAGCAACTCGCCATTCGAGCTTGACACTTCCGAACTGCCTTGGGTGACCGTTGAAAAGGGATATTCAGGATCTGAATCAACCATTAGGCTGAAATTGGAACCAAATGGCGACAATGCACGTTCCGGCCGTTTGTTCTTCACTTTCGAAGAGCTGGGCTGGGCCGGTGTTCGGGAGTATGTAGATATTGACGGCAAGAGCCGGTATTATATACGTATTACCCAGGAGGGTGCCAGCTCAGGAGGCGTTTCGGTGGATGTACTGGAGGCGGTACCGGAGCATAAGGAGTATGAGTTGGAGATTGAGAGCACGGAAGAAAAACTGACCGTGAGGCCGGAGGACGATTGTTACTGGCTCACCTGCAGGGCCGAAAGAAAGACAGAAAAGCTTTGGACGCTGTTCGTGACTGTTTACGCAAATTCCGGAGCCGAAGAGAGAAGGGCGAATGTGCTCTTCTCTGCAGGAGGAGAAGAAAAGGTCGCCCTGGTGGTGAAACAGCAGAATTATAACCTCCAGGAGGAGAAAATGATTAAGATGCAGGTGCTGGCGATGCCGGAGAACGACTATCTAGTGTGGCTTCCGTTCACCGGGCAGTTGTCCTTAAGGGTCGACTGGGGCGATGGGTGCGTGTCCATTTTCGACAGGGGCATCAACAATTCCGAAAAGCCCTTCAAGCACAAGTATCAAGTCAGTGACGGCCAGGCGCGCTTCCTCATCAGTGCGTCGGGTAAAGTGCAAAGGATGAATTCAGGCCAGATATATGAATACGAGACCGTAGAGTCGGTGCTGCAATGGGGCGCCGATCTCGGGCTGGAATCAATGCAGAGCGCGTTCTACAGGTGCAGTACCCTGGTCAGCGTGGCTGAAGACAAGTATGAGGCGTTCAGGGATGTGTCCTCTTTCTCTTCAGTATTCCATAGTTGCAAGAACTTGCAGTATGTGCCGGTGAATCTCTTTGACGGGGCATATAATGCCACCAATTTCGATAAGGCATTCCTGTTTGTCAAATCCGTCACCAGCGAGTCTCCATACACAGTTATCGACGGGAAAAAGATCCACCTCTATGACCGCCCCTACGGACCATACCCTGCGGTATCCAACCACACGACTTGCTTCAGCGACTGCCACTGGGCCGACCAGGAAGCCATACACCTGGCTGGGTGGGATTAGGACCTTGGTCGGAAACCGCATCTGTATAAAAAAGAGTACCGTTTCTGAAGAAAAAAAAGAACTCGACACAAAAAACCGAAAAAAACGTAAACCTCATCGAAAGAATTCACAAAAAGTGATTTACGATTTTTTCGATTCCATTGCGGCAACGATTAATTTGCTCATATTTGCCATCGGCTTGCGATTACACGAAACGGTTCGTGTTAAAAAGGCCTTGTTAAATAATAGAATATTTTCTATTTTTGCAAATCTAAACTTGAATATGAAAATAACAGAATTATATGAATCAAGTTGATATCACTATTTGTCTTGCCTCTGACGGGACCTACAATGCCTATTGTAATGATTATCCTGCTTTGTTTGGAATAGGGAATACTGCCCCTGCAGCAAAAAAGAGTCTTGAGGAAACCCTCCAACTTGTCAAAGAGGATGGCAAGGAGAAAGCCGCATTTTATCCTTCGTGGCTTGATGATGATTATACTTTTATCGTGCATTGGGATGTGCAGACGATGCTTGAGTTTTATTCCGGAATCATCACCCCGACTGCAATCGGTAAACTTGCCGGGATACACCCTAAGCAGATCTGGTCCTATATGCACGGACTGTCAAAGCCCCGTCGCGCGCAAATCATCAAAATTGAAAATGCCGTTCATCGCCTGGGCCACGAATTAATCAATACTGCTTTTTAATATTAGTTATTATTCCTTCTAACTTCATGGCGGTGTCATTAAGCTGGAGTAACCCTTGGTCATCTTGCCATCGCCCTTTTGTTCTGGAAAAAAACGACCGGATTCTCTCTTGACAGTGATCCTATGCCGCGGAGGGCCTCCGGAATAGCGCCGGGGGCCCTCTTTGGCAGATGGCGGGCAGCACGGGCCGGAGCCCGTCAGAGCTTTATGGCTTTGCCTTCAGGCGTCGCCAGTGGGCTCGCACGTAGACTTGCTTGGATGCAGATGCACAGACTCTGTGCTCTTTTGCCGTGGCAAGCTTAGTGGGGTGCTCTTCGCTAAGTTCAATGCGAACGCGACCCGATTTGGCGTCAATTAGTAGATTTATAAGCATTGTTGCCTAATTATTTGAGATACGGATCCAATGGGCGGGTTCGAAAGGACTAGCGCATCTGTATAAAAAATACAGAGTACCGTTTCTGAAGAAACAAAGTACTCTGTAAAGGTTTTGATGCCAAATCTGAGGCGCTTATCTCTCAAAGCATCGCTTATAAATCTAGTTGCAAAGATAAATGCTTTTTTCAATTATTCCAAAATAATTCCGGACTTAAAGTCTGATGGAATAAATCTCGGCTTTGCCGTCGGCGGAGAAGCTGACGCATAGGCGGTTGTGCCAGAAGAATACAGCTTCGGGCTCGTAGGGGAGACCGTGGTCGTTGAATAAGATCTCGCGCTCCAGTGTGCCGGAGGCGATGTCGATGACGCGCAGCCATGCTTCACGCTTCACGCCGACGACCTGGTAGAACTTGCCGTTCTTCATGCAGTAGGCCTGGTCGGTGACCGTTTTTCGTGGTATTTCGAAACGCCGGAGTGGTGCGCTCATGCTGACGGTGCTGCCGTTTTTGTATGGCGGCAGGTCGAATAGCAGGAAGACCGTGCGCTCTTTGTCGGCGGAGTAGCCTTCAATCCACAGGTGCCGGCCGTCCTCATCGGGAATGGCGTGGGGATAGAGTATGCCAAGGCTGTCCGGAGATGGCATCTGGATGGTCTGTGTGATGTCGAATTGGTAGTCACCGCCTTTTCTCCGTATGCGGTAAACGTGGATTTTGTAGTAGCTGTTGGGCGCGTAGTTCTCGGAGGCGTATAGAAGGGGGAATCGGTCGAGCAGGCATGCCTTGCGGCTGACGAAGGTGATGCTGGAATTGTGGAAGTTTTGGTTGAAACCTAAGTATTTGAATGATATTGTCTTGCCGCTTCCTAGGTTGGCTATGCTGACGCCGTGGAAATCTCCCTCCGGGTGCTGGTTCTGGGAATGGAACTGGAAATACAGGTTTCCGAAACAATCTCCGTCGTTCGGGTAGCGCCGGTCTATCGTGCAGATGTGATTCGCCTCAAATGCCTGGGGCTGGGCGGAAGAATCAGGCGTCAAGGAGACCAAAAGGATGACGATTGTGATGAAACGTTTCATTCTTCAAATGTAGTCATTTCCTATGATTTATATACCTGATGCCATTTTAATTGGATGAGAAAACGCCGTTTTCTCGCCTAATAAGCCACAATGCCCCGGATGGTAGTCGGGATAACATCGGCGACTCTTTACGCATCTGTATAAAAACTCGGCGGGATGTATCCAGCGGCGAAAATGGCCCTAAATGAACAGGGTTATAGCCTTGGATTCTGCATATCTTTGAGAAATATAATAATTGTCAGAAATGAAACGGAAGAGCTATCAAGACCCCCAAAGTGAAATTATCACTGAAGTTCTCTATGATGTTATGATATGCACATCTCCTGAGCCTGGTGAGAACGAATTGACATTTGACGAACCTCTTGACTAATATTAATCTCATGAAATACATCAAATTAACCGCGTTAATCGCAATTGTTGCAGCCGCTGTGTCCTGTGCTGTTTCAGAGCCCGAATGCTCGGAAATGAATTCTGCACAAGATGGACGTCAAGTCACACTTGTTGCTACCTGGGGCGATCCGGAAACCCGCACGGAGCGTGCATCCGATGGGGCTGTGCTTTGGAGTCCGGGCGATGAAATAAGCCTTTTCTACGGCAGCGGAACCGAAGGCGGGAGCCGGTTCACAAGCCAGAACACCGAGCCGGCAAGGGTGGTTCAGTTTACTGGAAACATCAGCGTCATAACTGGCGGAAATGAGGTAAACACTGAGGATACGTACTATTGGTCAGTGTATCCCTACAATCCGACCGCGTATTGCGACGGCACGTCAATTACGACAGTCCTGCCCGCTGCACAAGTAGCGACTCCGGATACTTTCGCCGACGACCTTTTCCCCTCGGTCGGCCGTTCCCTCGGCCTTACTATGGGCTTTTACAATATCTGCGGAGGCCTGAAATTCACAGTTTCAGAAGAAGGCATCAGGAGCGTGACGCTACAGGGCAATAACGGCGAGATTCTCGCCGGCACATTGACCGTGGCCTTTGATGACACCGCTCGGCCAGTCGTTCAAAACATTGCTGAAGGCTCTGAAAAAATCACTGTATCTGCTCCTGTCGGAGAGACGTTCGAAGTCGGTCGGGCTTACTATATCGTGCTGGTGCCAACCGTTTTTGAGAAAGGTTTTACCCTGACGTTTAAGAATGCAGACTGTGAAGCGGTTTATAACCGCGAGAAGGCAACCACAATCAAGCGTTCCGGCTTCGGCACCCTGACAACGCCTGATAAAGACCTTGTATGGCAGACTTCTTCTTACGTTAATATTCCTGACGAGAATTTCAGGGCATACATGGTTCAGAATTTTGATACCAACGGTAATGGCCGTCTGGATTTCGAGGAAGCGGAAGCGGTGAAGGAAATTAGTGTTCGCGTTAATGATTTGAATATTAAATCGCTGGAGGGTATTGAGTATTGCACCAATCTGGAACGGTTATATTGCAACGGCTCTGTCATAGATGGTGTCCCTACGGGACTCAGTAGCCTTGATGTCTCGCACAATACATGTCTGACTTATCTTTATTGCGGAAGGAATCCATTAACGGAGTTGAACCTAAGTAACAATACTGGGTTAAGTGAGCTTTGGTGCCACTATACAAATATCAGCTCTTTGGATCTCAGCAACAACATTTCGTTGCAAAATGTATATTGCAATAACAATAAACTGGAGACTTTTGAGTTAGGGCAGAATAATGTAATTGTTCATTTAAATTGTGCGGAAAACAGTATTCAGAGCCTCAATTTAGCGGGCTTAACATCATTGAATAAGCTTTATTGTGCTTCCAATCAATTGACAAGTTTAATTGTAAGTTCCTGCAGCGCACTTGATTATCTGTCTTGCAGCAATAATAACTTGACATCTTTGGATGTGAGCGCCAATACGGCATTGACAGGCATCAGCTGTTCTTCCAATCAATTGACGAGCCTTGATGTCAGTACAAACACAGCCTTGGCCAGCTTGTCTTGCCAGTCCAATCATTTGACCGTTTTGGATGTGAGCGATAACCCCAACCTGACTAGTCTTAATTGTACCTCAAATCCTGATCTCGCGGTGGTGTGGCTGAAATCCGGTCAGTTTATCGAATCATTTAACTATGATGCTGATGTGACCACCATTAGGTACAAGGGCTCCAGCGGAGCACCTATGGTTATCAATACCGCTGATGAACTGATAGCTTTCTTGGGCAATCCTAATTGTGATGTGGAACTCGGCTCGGATATTGATCTCAGTGGCAGGTCTTTGCCTATTGTCGATAACTACAGTGGCACTTTCAACGGGATGGGACATACAATCAGGGGACTTGAATCCAGCGTGCCGATGTTCTCTACCCTCAGCGGTGTGGTCAGCGATATTACATTTGACTCAAGTTGCGCATTCGCGCCGTCTGTGCCTGTGTTCGGTATAGTTGCAGGAACCAACAATGGCAGTATCACCAAGGTTATTAATAAGGCTTCCGTGAATTACAGTGCGGAATCTATTACGGAGCCGGTGCTTATCGCCGCTATTGCCGGTATTTCGACCGGCGGTATCTCGGACTGCGTGAATGAAGGCCCTGTGTCTTTGGCTTCAAATGGAGGTGTCGTTGGCCTTGGCGTTGCCGGAATTGTGGCCTATCAGTCATCCACACTTTACAATTGCGTTAACCGTGGGCCTGTTTCTTTCTCTGCTCCATACATATCCGAAAAAGCCACTGTTGTTGACGCAATGGGTGCACTTCCCGGAGTCGGTGGCGTATCTGCCATCGGCGCTCCCGGTTTCAGCATGCAGAAATGTGACAACTACGGAAAAGTGAGCTATAACCTTTATGCTGCCGAAACTGATTTGACCGTGAGCATGAGCCGCAACCAGATTGGCGGTGTCGTGTCGTCGCCTTGTGGGGAAGTACGCAACTGTAATAATTACGGAGAGGTGAACGTTTCGCTTAAACATAGCGTCCCCGGAACGGAACTGCCGTTTGAGTTTATAGCGTGCGTTGGAGGAATCGGTGGAGGTGACTATCTGTTCACGGGCTCCAACAGTACGGAGAATAAGGCATTCAATACAGAGTACATTAACTGCTTAAATGAAGGCACAATCATCGTTGATTCGGATGCATCCCTGTCAAATACGGCAGTTGGCGGCATTGTTGGCTGGCCGGGGCAGGAGAAGGCCTACGCAGGTTACATCAGCAATTGTATTAATAAAGGGAACATTGTTGGCCGAGGGGTGATGAAGTGCCGCCTTGGCGGTGTATCGGGAGGTACGGGTCAGATGTTTAGATGTACAAATGAAGGAACCGTCACCCTTGAATCCGGAAGTGTCGCTTCTGCACTTGGGTCGCTATGCGGCTTCCATTCCCAGAATCAGTACATATTGAACTGTGTCGCCAAGGGAGAGGTGATTTGCAATGTCCCAGATGTGACAGGAGGAATAAGTGGTTTCATCGGAAATCTTGGCAATGCCGCCAACCAAACGGCGACCGGTTGCTCCATTGACTGCAAGATAACCGTTGCTACATATGATCCCAACACGGTGGGAATGATTGTCGGAAAGTTCAACGGAACCAGCAGGCCCATAGTGCTTGGCGAGGACAGTCCTATCCAGGTTTCAGGATCAATCAACGGGACTCCTGCATCAGACTCAAACATCTATGGATTGATGAACGACTCAAACCACACGATTTATTACGTTATCAAATAAGGTTCAAATGCATTGATCCGAAAATAGAATTATTAACCACAAAATACTATAACGAATGAAAAGATTATTTATTCTTCCGCTTGCGGCGGCGCTACTCTTTGGGTGTGCGAAAGAGTCTGTGTTCGAGCCGCTTCCGGACGCTGACCTTATCCCGATCAACCTGGACGGATCGATCTCCCAGGTTGCGACAAAGGCCACGGCCCAGGGCTTCGTGGACGGTGACGCCGTCGGCCTCTATGCCGTCAACTATGGTGAGGGCAACACGGTTGCCGGTACACTTGAAGCCAGCGGCAACCAGGCCGACAATGTGAAGTACGTGTTCGATGAAACGGCGTACAAGTGGACGCCGGTAAAGGGCGTATACTACAAGGACGTCAATACCCACGTTGACCTGTATGTGTACTATCCCTATCAGGCCGGCATCAGCGATGTAGAGGCCTCCGGCTTCGAAGTCCAGAAGGACCAGAGTGCAGCAGCTTCCCAGACGGCGCTTTCCGGCTATGAAGCCTCCGACTGGCTGTGGGGCAAGGCCACTGATATCACACCGAGCGAATCAAGAGTCAGCATACCGCTCAGCCACAAGCTCTCTGCCGTTCAGGTGACTCTCGTTGAGGGCACCGGCTTTGGCGAAGATGAATTCGCCTCACTTGCAAAGAGTGTGATACTGACGAATACAACAAGGAAGGCCACGCTAAACTTCAGGACTGGCGAAGCAACGCCCCTCGGCAGTCCGCAGCTGGACGGCATCGTGATGTGCCCGCAGGAGGGTGGAGCCTTCAGGGCCATTGTCATCCCCCAGAGCGTTGCGGCAGGCACACAGCTGTTTGCAATTACTCTCAATGGCATCTCCTACTCCTTTACACAAGACGCAATTGTCACGTATCAGGCCGGCAAGCAGATGAACGTTGACATCACGCTGAACAAGAAGACTCCTTCAGGCGACTATGAACTTGTCCTCGGCAGCACGACCATTGTGGACTGGACCGAAGACAGGAACACCCACGGCGGAGAAGCCAGGCAGTACTTCGTAGTAAACGTCGAAACGCCTGGAACCCTCGGCGATGTCATTGCCGCTGCGGGTAAGAATCCAGCGAAGATCAGGAACCTGAAGGTTACGGGGCAGGTAACAACGGAGGATTTTTATTTCATGCGAGATAATATGGACATCCTTGAGGCAGTGAACATGAAGGAGACAAAGATTGTCAACGTAGAGTTAAAGGGTGAATACTATGATGATATTATTCCGGGGGCTGCTTTTTCCGGGAAGAAATCATTAGTATCATTTGTGTTCCCAGAGGTGGTTACGGAAATTGGTGCTAGTGCTTTTAAATCCACAACACTATCCGGATCTATTGTTCTGCCTTCGGGGACTCAGAGCATACAGTTTAGTGCTTTTAGCCAAACCGCTATTACTAGTATAAGTTTCCCATCTTCTTTGCAAACCATAGCAGAACAGGCATTTTATCAATGCAGATCACTCTCCGGTAATCTTGTTCTGCCATATGGATTAAAAAGCATTGGAAGCGCCGCTTTTCGAGATTGCTCATTTAATGGACATTTGGAAATACCTAATAGTATTGAGTCTTTGGGGTCAGAGTCTTTTTATGAAGCAGGATCATTTACAGGTGATTTGACTATCCCTGAGGGGCTATCTTACATCCCCCCTTGTGCATTCTATGGGACTTCTTTTACTGGTAGATTGTATTTATCAAATGTTACACAATTTGGGAATTCAGCGTTTGGTTCTTGCTTGTTCTCAGGTGAATTAATTATTCCGGATGGAGTAATTGAAATACCTGGAAGCTGCTTTAGTCAAAATAATTTTACATCCATTGTTTTTCCAAATTCCATTAGGTCGATTAGCGCGCAAGCTTTTGGTTGGAATTATCATTTGATGGGAAATGTCGTTATTCCGGAAGGATGTGTATCGATTGGCCAGTCTGCTTTTGTTAATTGTACCAATATCCAAGCTCTTATCATTCCTTCTACCCTTCAAACTATACAAGAGTATGCATTTGCCGGATGCGCATATATTTCTTCAATTATTTCTAATTCAGTTGAGCCTCCCTTAGTACAAGCTTATGCTTTTGATGGAGTTGCAAAGGATAATTTTACAGTTGAAGTGCCATCACAGTCTGTAAAACGTTATCAAGCCGATTCCGGATGGAATGATTTCAAGCGCATTGCTGCCCATTATGACTTTTCGTTGAGCCGCCAGTATATGCGAGCCCTTAATGGCGAACAGTCAAGGACCTATGTGCTTCGCGCCCCCGCCAATTTCTCCTGGAGCGTTGATGCCTCAATACTTCCTGACTGGGTGACCGTAAGCCCTATGAACGGTACCGGCAAGACTGACATTACGATAAGCGTTAGTGATATGCCGCGCACGAATGATACGTTTGAGATAAACGAGGGCACATTCAATAATCCTTCTTATAAAAACTACAAAGGCCGTAGTGGCGAAGTAGTGTTTAAATTGGATGATAAAGATTATTCATTCACGTTTGATGTAGAGCAGTATGACTACGACTATCCTGACGGATATGTCCAGACTCTTCAGACCGCTACTCAAGGCCCAGGTATTGATTTCGTATTCACCGGCGAAGGCTATGACGCACGCGATATAGCCAAAGGAACGTTTGCTGCCAATGCTGCCGATGGCTTTAATCATCTATTTGATCTGGAACCGTACAAGACGTATAAGGATTATTTCAACGTCTATGTAGTCACGGCAAAGAGCGATGACAGCGGAATCGGCACAGTGAATACCGTTAAAGACAGCAAGTTTAGCACCGTGTTTACTCAAAACCGAATCCGTTGCGGAAATCCTGACGCTGTTTTTGCCTGGGCAAAGAAGGCTGACGCATCAATGGATCTTAGCAAGAGCCTTGTGATTCTTCTTATGAACACTTCCACATATGAGGGCATTTGCTATATGTACGGCGATGGCTCTGCCCTTGCCTGTTGCCCCGTCAGCACAGAAGCATATCCATATGATTTCCGTGGGATAGTACAGCACGAGGCCGGTGGCCACGGATTCGGCAAACTAGCGGATGAGTATATCTACCACAACGCATATATCCAAAATTGCGATTGCTATTGCTGCGATCACCCTCAATCTGATGATGATACAGGATCTTCATTCGGCTTCTACAAGTCCCTTGGTTGGTATAAGAACCTCTCTATGATTGGTGATGCCAAGCGGGTACCCTGGACACATCTCATCTACCACCCCCAGTACTCAGACTATGTTGACATGTTCGAGGGTGGCTATATGCACAGCCGCGGTATCTACCGCTCGGAGGCTACTTCCTGTATGAACAACAACATCCCGTACTATTCCGCCATCAGCCGCCAGGCAATCGTGGAACGTATCAAGGCTATCGCCGGAGAGGAATTCACCCTGGCAGACTTCTATGCCCACGATGACGACAGTTTCGGTACCATCACCAAGGCTGGCGCAGCAAAGCCGGTTGACCGCACTTTCGGGGTTGATCCTATGTTCCATCGCGGCAGCGGGGAAGGCCCCATCTACATGGGCGAGCATCCAAACGTACAGTAAAAAGGAGGACACAGTTATGAAAAAAACAGTATATATCGCATTAGCAATGATAGCCCTGGCCTCCTGCAACAGGGTAGCCCCCGAGGTCTCCGACGGCCAGATACGTTTCCGTCTCAGCCTGCCTGAAAGCAAGGCAACAGCTTCTGCTTTCGAGTCGGGAGATGCAGTCAGTCTTTATGCAGTGGCTTACGACGGCACGACCCAGATGCCCCTCCAGATAGGTGGCAACTGGCTCAACAACGAGAAGCTGACATTTAACGGCTCAGTCTGGAGCGCGGCGAATGCCCTTTATTGGGCCAATAGCGCTTGCGACTTCTACGCGTTCTATCCCTATCAGGCCTCCATCGGCTCGATGGAGAAGTATCCCTTCTCCCTGGCCGTGGACCAGAACTCGGCCCGCGTCGGCGATGTGCCCGGTGGCTATGAAGCCTCCGACCTCATGTATGCCAGCGCTGTGAATGTGAGCCGCAGCGACGGCGCTGTTGACCTTGCATTCCACCACATGATGAGCAAGCTCGTTGTGCGAGTGGTGAAGGGTCCGCAGTTCGAAGGGGATATTCCGAATGACATTGTTGCCCACGTGTATAACACCGTGACGGACTGCACCGTGGATTGGACCAAGGGTTCCGTTGAGAAGGACGCCTTCGGCGTTAAGAACACGCTGACGATGAAGAAGATCAGCAACGAGCGCTTCGAGGCCGTCCTGGTGCCCCAGAACATCGAGAAGCGGACTCCTCTCATCGAACTCACGATGGGCGGCATCGCCTACCTGCTGGAATACTCGTTGAGCTTCCGCCCCGGCTACTGCCACTACGTGGACCTCACGCTGAACACTTCACCCGACCAGGAGCAGATTGAAATCTCCATCGATCCCGGAATCGAAAACTGGAACTAAAAACCGAATTCATTATGGATAAACAAGATTACATTAATCCCGATACCCGGATAATCGAGTTCCTTCCCGGGCATCGTTTACTGGACACGGTTACGTCGAAACCGACGGGAACCGGAGATGATTGGATAATAATTGAAGACTAACCCTATGAAATACAGAGTTATTATTATTGTCCTGATGGCCGTGGTTGCGACCCTGGCTTTTTCTTGCAGCAAGGAAGCGGGACAGGTTGACACAGTACGTAGCATCACGTTTACGGCCCATGACTTTATCCTCTCGGACGAAGGTCTTCCCGCAACAAAGACAAGTCTGGTTGGCAACACTGCTTCATTTGTGTGGTCTGCCGCAGATACGGCAGGTGTTTTCCCTTCAACTGGTGGGCAGGTTTACTTTACGATGGAGAGTGGCGCCGGAGCGAACAGCGCACCTTTCAACGGCGGTGGCTGGGGCCTGCTGAGCAGCGAAGACTACTATAGCTATTATCCTTTTGTCGGCGACATCTACCTGGATCGCAATAAGATACCCGTATCTTACCTCGGGCAGAAGCAGGTTGGTGCTTCATCCAGCGACCACATTGGGCAGTGTGACTTCATGTACTCAAAGGGTGAACTCAGTGGCCAGAGCCTGAGTTTTAACTACCACCACATGAGCTGCATTATCCGCGCAAACGTCACTCTGCCCGCAGGAACATACACTAAACTGGCTGTAACTGCTCCGACAAATGTCTTCGTGACCAAAGGCTGGTTTAACTTGATGGCCACGACTCCAACGATAGTTGGCGTAAAATACCATACCCAACTTGGGATTGACCTTGAGTCGGTTACGTCCGATGGAACTACTCCTTTTTATGTGTATATAGTTTCTGCTCCCGTGAATCTGCAGGGGGTTGAGATTACCGTGAGCGCTCTCAACTCTGAGCGTAAGGAGTTCCAGTGCAAGAAGACACCGTCCCGAAGCTATGATGCGGGCGTTATAGGAGGTCTGACATGTAACAGTTGGACGGAAGTCCCCCAGTCTATGGGGCTCATTTTGGAAGAATGGGGCGAGGGCGGCCGCATAACCGGTACTGCTGATTAAATAATAACCGATAGCAAAATAACATATGAGAAAGAATTTTATTCTTCCGTTAGCGGTTGCGCTGCTCTTTGGGTGTGCTAAAGAGCCTGTGTTCGAGCCGCTTCCGGACGCTGACCTTATCCCGATCAACCTGGATGGATCCATCTCACAGGTTGCGACGAAGGCGACTGCCCAGGGCTTCGTGGACGGTGACGCTGTGGGTCTGTATGCCGTCAACTATAGCGAGGGCAACACCATTGCGGGCACGCTGGAAGCCAGTGGCAACCAGGCCGACAACGTGAAGTACGTCTTTGACGAGGGCGCCTACAAGTGGAACCCGATGAAGGGAGTGTACTACAAGAATGTGGATACCCACGTAGACCTGTATGTATACTATCCCTACCAGGGGGCAATCAGCGATGTGGAGGCGTCGAATTTCGAAGTTCAGAAGGACCAGAGTTCTGCAGCCACCCCGACCGCGCTTTCCGGCTACGAGGCTTCCGACTGGCTGTGGGGCAAGGCTACGGATATCACGCCGAGTGAATCAAAAGTAAGCATACCGCTCAGCCATAAACTCTCTGCCGTTCAGGTGACTCTCGTTGAGGGCACAGGCTTCGGAGAGGATGAGTTTGCTTCGCTTGCAAAGAGCGTGATACTGACAAATACTACAAGAAAAGCCACACTTAACTTCCGCACCGGCGAAGCGACGCCTCTTGGAAACCCCCAGCTGGACGGAATCGTGATGTGTCCGCAGGAGGGCGGCGCATTCAGGGCGATTGTCATCCCGCAGAGCGTTATTGCCGGGACTCAGCTGTTTGCGATTACGCTGAATGGTGTGTCTTATTCGTTTAAGCAGCAGGAGATTGTCCACTATCAGGCCGGGAAGCAGATGAATGTGGATATAACGCTGAACAAGAAGAGCCCTGCGGGTGATTATGAGTTGGTGCTCGGAGGGACGAGCATTGTGGATTGGACCGAGGACAGGAACACCCACGGGGGTGAAGCTAGGCAGTATTTCGTGGTGAACGTGGAGACGCCCGGAACCCTTGGTGCTACCATTGAGGCGGCTGGAAAGAATCCGGCAAAGATCAAGAATCTGAAGGTGACTGGGCAGGTGAATGCCGATGACTTCTATTATATGCGCGACAATATGACTATCCTTGAGTCCATCAATATGAAGGAGGCAAAGATCGTCGCGACTGAGACTTGGGGTGAGGATGTTATTCCTGGAGACGCATTTTATAGTAAGAAGAGTCTTGTTAACTTCGTATTCCCTGAAAAAGTCGTAGAAATAAAATATCAGGCTTTTTATGGTACGACTCTTTCCGGTCCGCTGATTCTGCCTGACGATGTCAAAAGCATAGGCTCAAGTGCTTTTTCTGCTACAAATATAGCCAGTATTCAGTTCCCAAATGCATTGGAGGAGATTGGCTCTAGAGCATTTGCTTCATGTATTGCTGCTGCTGGCGACTTGATTATTCCTGAAAAAGTTAAATCAATATTCGACTTTACATTTGGTGACTGTGGTCATTTCACCGGGCGGCTTAGACTACCAGAGGGTCTAGAGCTAATAGGTTGTTCAGCATTTGAGCGCACTGGTAGTTTTCAAGGAGATTTGGTAATTCCGGAAAAATGTAAACATATTGGAGCGAACGCATTTTTTCAGACTCATTTCTCTGGTGGGTTAATTCTTAATAATGTCTTCGAATTTGAGGCTTTGTCTTTTTATGGTTGCGGCTTCAAGGGCAAACTTGTAATTCCTGAGGGTGTAATAGATATTCCATCGCAATGTTTTAGTGCTAATTCTTTTACCCAGATTGAATTGCCGTCGTCAATCAAGACTATCCGTTTCCAGGCTTTTATGGGTAGTAGAATTAACGAACCTATTGTTTTCCCCGAAGGTTTGTTAACTATCGGAGATTTTGCTTTTCATAGCTGTGAGACATCTTCTTTAATATTGCCTTCAACTATTCAAACGGTTGGTTCACGTGCATTTGAAGACTGTTTCAATATCTCTTCTATCGTGTGTGATGCCGTTGAACCGCCGAGTATAGGTTCAGGAGCGTTTGACGGCGTAGCCAAAGACAATTTCACCGTAGGCGTTCCTGAGCAGTCTGTTATCAGATACCAGACTGAGCCGGGATGGGGCGATTTCAAGCGCATCGCGGCTCACTATGACTTCTCCCTCAGCCGCCCGCGTATTAGAGCGCTTAACGGGGCCCAGTCCCGCACATATATCCTTCGCGCTCCTGCAAACTTCACTTGGAGCGTGGATACGGAAACCCTTCCTGACTGGGTGACGGTAAGCCCTATGTCGGGCACCGGCAAGACCGACGTTACTATCAGCGTCTCCGATATGGCCAGAACCAATGATACCTTTGAGGTCAATGAAGGTACGTTCAATCGCCCTTCATATAAAAACTACAAGGGCCGCAGCGGCCAGGTGACTTTCAAACTGGACGATAAGGACTGCTCCTTCACTTTCGACGTGGAACAGTATGATTACGATTATCCAGACGGCTATGTGCAGTCTCTCCAGACAGCCAGCAAGGGCCCGGGAATTGATTTTGTTTTCACTGGCGAGGGCTATGATGCCAAGGATATAGCCAAGGGCATCTTTTCCACAAATGCCACCGATGGCTACAATCATCTTTTCGACCTTGAGCCGTACAAGAGCTACAAGGAGTATTTCAATGTATATGCAGTCACGGCAATGAGCGACGAGAGCGGTATCGGCACTGTCAATACCGTCAAGGACAGCAAGTTCGGCACAGTGTTTACCCAGAACAGAATTCTTTGCCAGAAGCCTGATGATGCCTTTGCCTGGGCCAAGAAGGCGAATGCCTCGATGGACCTCAGCAAGAGTCTGGTCATCCTGCTCATGAACACCTCTACCTATGAAGGCATCTGCTACATGTACGGCGACGGATCCGCCCTGGCCTGCTGCCCCGTCAGCACAGATGCTTATCCATACGACTTCCGCGGCATCGTCCAGCACGAAGCCGGCGGCCACGGATTTGGAAAATTGGCCGACGAATACATCTACCACAACGCCTATATCCAGAATTGTGATTGCATTGACGGATGCGACCACGGTGAAGCCTTTAATGCCTTTAAATCCTTAGGCTGGTACAAAAACCTCTCTATGAACGGAGATATGAAGCAGGTCCCCTGGGCACACTTGATTTACCATCCTCAGTACTCCAACTATGTAGATATGTTCGAGGGCGGATATATGCACTCCAGAGGAATGTACAGGTCCGAGGCAACGAGTTGTATGAACAACAACATCCCGTACTACTCGGCCATCAGCCGCCAGGCAATCGTGGAGCGCATAAAGGCTATTGCCGGCGAGCCGTTCGACCTCGAAGACTTCTACGCGCACGACAGCAGGGCAGTCGGCACCAAAGCCGGGAGCTATGCGCCTATTGATCCGACCTTCGGAGTCGATCCACTCTGGAACCGTGGTTCCGAGCATGGCTCTGTGGTGTACATGGGCGAGCATCCAAACGTAAAGTAAAAGGAGGACACAGTTATGAAGAAAACAGTATATATCGCATTGGCAATGATAGCCATGGCCTCCTGCAACAGGGTGGCCCCCGAGGTCTACGACGGCCAGATACGTTTCCGTCTCAGCATGCCTGAAAGCAAGGCAACAGCTTCTGCTTTCGAGTCGGGAGATGCAGTCAGTCTTTATGCAGTGGCTTACGACGGCACGACTCAGATGCCTCTCCAGATAGGTGGCAACTGGCTCAACAACGAGAAACTGACATTTAACGGAACCGCCTGGAGCGCAGCGAATGCCCTTTATTGGGCAGCTGGCGCCTGCGACTTCTATGCATTCTATCCCTATCAGGCCTCCATCGGCTCGATGGAGAAGTATCCCTTCTCCCTGGCCGTGGACCAGAACTCAGCCCGCGTCGGCGATGTGCCCGGTGGCTATGAGGCCTCCGACCTCATGTATGCCAGCGCTGTGAATGTGAGCCGCAGCGCCGGCACGGTGGACCTTGCGTTCCATCATATGATGAGCAAGCTGGTGGTGCGCGTGCAGACTGGTCCGCAGTTCGAAGGGGATATTCCGAATGATATCGTAGCGCACGTCTATAACACCGTAACGGATTGCACTGTGGATTGGATCAAGGGTTCTGTGGAAAAGGACGCCTTCGGCGCTAAGAACACGCTGACGATGAAGAAGATCAGCAACGAGCGCTTCGAAGCCGTGCTGGTGCCCCAGAACATCGAGAAGAGGACCCCTCTCATCGAACTCACGATGGGCGGCATCGCCTACCTGCTGGAATACTCGTTGAGCTTCCGTCCCGGCTACTGCCACTACGTGGACCTTACCCTCAACACCTCTCCTGACCAGGAGCAAATCGAAATCTCCATTGATCCCGGAATCGAAAACTGGAATTAATCTTTCAAAAGAGTCGAAAAACTTCCTTATAGTTCATTAAAATCTGCGTCAGGCTTGCCCGGCGCAGATTTTATGATATTATTTCGGTTCGAAGTAGCGTTAGAACAGATCCGGGAGAGCCATCCTTCATGATTGTTTTATCATCTTTGCCATCCGTCCAGGATAATACGAAATGGTTAATGTTATCCGAGGCCTTGAATTACGGAATTATTCCCGAGGAAAATTTTGATATATAAAATAATTGTTGTATAATTGCAAAGCGTTTTTGAGAGATGAGGATAGTGTCGCATAAAAAACTGCAACAGTTTTATCAAATCCCCGGCCACGAAGATTCCAAGGCCGCTTTGGAAAGATGGTACGAAATAACTGATGCTGCTGAGTGGCATTCATTTGCGGATGTCAAAACGGATTTCGGTGATGTCGACTCTGTTGGCAATCAGCATTATGTGTTCAATATCAGGGGAAACAAATACAGGCTTGTTGTAATAATAAAGTTTGTAATGGGTTATGTGTTCATCCGGTTTGTGGGTACACATAAGGAGTATGACAAGATAGACGCCTCAACGATATAAAGGTATGAAGAATCAAGAGCAAATGATGTATGAGTACGCATTGCTGCGTATAGAAGAGTTGCTGCCAAAAGTGACGGAAGAGACACCTTTTGATGACCCGGCTGCTTTGGAACTTGCCATTATGTCCGAGGCCGTTATTTCTTATGAAACAAAGCATTTCCCAATGGAGAAACCCACGGTATCAGAATTGATACAACTCTCATTGGAAGATAAAGGGATGACCCAGAAGCAATTGGCGAACGAAATAGGTGTGAGTCCGGCTCGCATCAACGATTATGTCTCCGGCCGGGCTGAACCCACGCTCCGAATAGCCCGCTTGCTTTGCTCCAAACTCAGCATCTCCCCGTCGCTTTTATTGGGAATTTAACATAGCCGATTCCGTGGACCTAGGTGGACCTTATAATCCACGCCTGATCTTGCTTTCCCCCTCAAGATTTGCTATTTTTGTAGTATGAACCTAAAGGGCTTCATACTCAGCGTTTTTGTCACGCTCGCTCTCTGCTCCTGCGTAGTTGATCCGTCGCCGGAGGGCTACAGGGTGCCGGAGTTCGGGAGCATCACGGTGGGGGAGGAGACGCCGGGGTCCGTGGAGTTCAAGTGCCAGGTCAGTTCCATGGCGCAAGTGGCTGAGTACGGGCTCTATTTCACCACGGGCAGTGCCACGAAAGCCGCCCCGGACGCCGATTGGACGAAGGTCCAGGGCACACAGTCTGCAGAGGACGCTTTTTCCGTGCGCATCGACGACCTTCTCGGCGGCGCCACCTACTCCTGCCGCCTCTTCATCAGCAACGGGCGGGTGGAGCGGCTGTCGGAGCCCCTTTCCTATGCTGCACCGGATAACGGCTCAGGCGCGCCTCCCATGGTGCTCAGGGTGGAGCCTTCGACGGATGGCCTGGTGTGCCTGCCGGTCAGGGGCGAAGTCAAATGCGTCGTGGACTGGGGCGATGGCAGCAAGGAAGCCTACATCGGCACATACGGCACCGGATCGCCCGCAAGCGGCTGTATCACACACACCTACGTGCTCCCGGACGCCACCAGCGGAGCGACATCCTCCTATGAGCCGGCATACATGCAGGAGCCTCCGGAGTTCGTGGTCAGCATCAGCGGGCGCGTGCCTGCACTCAGTTCGACAGTCATGACAGACTGCAGTTGCATCCGGGCGGTGCTGGACTGGGGCGAAACGGGCCTGGAGGACATGACCTCCGCATTCAAAGGCTGTGGTGCACTGGAGGAAATTGCCGCTCCCGGACCTGCCACATTTGCTAACGTGGAGAGTTTCCGTGGCGCATTCAACGGCACGGCGCTCACCACTCTGCCTCCCAACCTGTTCGAAAGCGCCACACATATACGTGAGCTCAATGAAACATTCAAGGACTGCAAGTTCCTGGCCACCCTGCCGGAAGGGCTCCTCTCTCCGCTGACAGGTCTGGAACGTATGGTGTCCACCTTTGCAGGATGCTCCTCGCTGACGGCGATTCCCGCCTCTTTCTTCGACTCCAACCGCGCTCTGGCAGCGATGGAGGGCGTGTTCATGAACTGTTCCGCACTCGCGGGCGAATCTCCGTACACCGAGACCGGCGGCACCCGCATCCATCTGTATGAACGAGGCCAGTACCCGGACATATTCACGCCCATAGACCGCACGTACCTCTGCTTCTTCGGATGCCTGAACCTGTCGGACTACGAACAAATACCACAAAACTGGAAGAAACCCTGATATGGACAAAAAAGAAATACCTGAACTGTACACGCTGCTACAGGAAGTTGAAAAGAAATATGGCCGCCCACTGGAGCACACAAACGACTTCAGGGTGCTTTCGGCGCTGATCGAGTACGAGTGCAAGGACGTCGTGTCGGTGTCCACGCTGAAGCGTCTCTGGGGATACGTGTCCCAGCAGACCACCCCGAGGGGTGCGACTCTGGACGTGATGTCCCGCTTTATCGGCTACAGGGATTTCAATGACTTCCGGGTCTCGAAGCTGGGCACACTCAGCGAGACGTCCGAATATGTGGATGTGTCCTGCGTCACTGCGCACGATGTTCCCGACGGCGGGAGCTTGACCATAGGGTGGGCGCCCAACCGCCTGCTGCATCTTCGGAAAGTGGGGGAGCAGGAATGGGAAGTAGTCACCAGCCACAACTCCAAACTTCTTGCCGGAGACCGCTTTGAATCTGCCTGTTTCTTCAAGGGCCTGCCGCTTTTCCTGCCTTCTGTGCAGAGGGGCGAAGCCGTCCTTCCCGCCTATATTGCAGGGAAGAAAGACGGCCTTAACGTGATAAGTATCAATTCTTAAAGCTTGTCTTCGAACAGTTCGGAGGCCTGCTCGAAGATGTTGTCAAGCGCTTTCTCTTTTTCAGACGGCTTGCTGCGCGGCTTTGCCTGAACCGGTTTTCCCGTTTCCGGAGGCGTCTGGATGAGCACTCTGACGGTGTCTATGACCGGAGCCTTCGGCTGAACAGGGGGCTCTTCCGAAGGTTTGTGCAACCACAGGGCTGAGATTGCGGCAATGGCCGCCGCGGTGAGCACCAGCCATGGCCAGAGCGGCCGCGCGAGGAGGGCTTCCTTGACCTCGGCGGCACTCCTGAACCTTCGTGAGGGCTGAACCCGGGTGCATTTGCTGATCACCCGCTTGTGCCGCGATGTCATCTCCCTGAGCACGGCTCCGAGCGACCAGATGTCGCTCCGGACGTCTGCTGCGCCGCCGGCTGCGACTTCGGGAGCCATAAATCTACGCGTCCCGGCGGGAGCTTTCAGTATGGCGGAACTGCTGCTGTCGGACAGCCCGAAATCTATCAGTTTTACGTTTCCGCCGTCGTGGGTGACCATTATGTTGGAGGGTTTCAGGTCGCGGTGGAGAGTCTGGCGGCTGTGGAGATACGTCAGCGCGTCGCAGAGCTCCGAGGCCAGTTTCCTGAAGCTGCGCTCATCGGGACGGCCCTGCCCCAGGTACTCGCCGAGCGGCTCGCCGTCCACCCACTCCATTTCTATGCAGTTGCCAAGGCCTTCAATGTATGTGTACTGATATGTCTCGCGTATGTTGGGGTGACGCAGGGGATAGCCGAGCTCGAATTCTTTCTTGAGCATTGCCTCCTGGAGCGGCTGGCCGCGCCACTGCGGCTTCAGGCACTTGTAGGCCTGGAACCGGCCGGCCCTTTCGCCCCTGTACAACTCGTAGAAACCCTCCTCCGAAGAGTGGATGAGGGGCCAGGAAGAAGGGTCCGGAGTGCCGTAGTCGGACACGGGCCCGACGAAGCCTGATATATCGTCGTGCATCATTCAAAGATACGATTATTTTTGCTATTTTTGCATTAATGAAAGGCTTTCGGGGCTTGTTTTTGGCTTTTTTCCTGCTTTTTCTTGCGCAGGGTGTGAGTCGCTCGCAGGAGTATGCTTCCTGGGACGATTTGCTCGACCGTTATGAGCGGATATGCAGGATGTGCCTGGAACTTAAGGCTTCCGAAGCGTCTGACGGACAAATAGCGGCGGTGCTGAATGAATTGGGCTCTCTGAAAGAAGAGCTTAAAGGCGCCCGGGACCGTATGCCAGCTGCTGCCCGCCGCAGGTATGAAGCCATCCGCAGCATGTATTCTTCCGGTGTGCCTGCTGATACCAGGCCGCTGCCGGCTCCGAAGGCGTGCGCGCCTTTATCTCTGTCGCCACCGGTTGCGCCGGTCAAGGGCTCGATTTGCGGCAAGACTCAGTTTGCCGGCGGAGCGATGCCACGCATGCTCTACTATCGTTTCTCCGCTTCCGCTGCGGCGCTTGTCGTTCCTGAATTCACTCCCGGGTTGAAGGTCCAGTATGTGGGCTCGCTCTATGGAGCCTATGCCGGCATATACAGTAACTTTTCCAATCACAGGCCGTCATATCAGGCGCTGTCGGACGGGACCACCGGAGGCGCGCCCGTTTGGACCACCGGTGTCTCGGCAGTGGACAGGCTGTTCATTACGGCTGGACCTGTGTACAGATTGAATGATCATTTTTCAGTGTACGGCGGCCTGGGCTACGGAATGCGCAGCCTCTGCTGGGAGGATTCCGAAGGGGCATGGATGGAGGTCTCGGACGCCAGCCGGAGGGGAGTCTGTGCTGAACTGGGCGCAAACCTGCACCTGGGCCGTTTCACGCTCGGGGCCGGATGGCTGGGGCTGCCGTTTTCGTATAATGCCCTGTCGGTCTCGGTGGGCTGGTCCTTCGGCCGCCGCTACTTGAAGTACTGACTTGAGAATTCCCAGATGAGTTCGGGGACGTCGAGGTCGGCGGAGCCGTTCTTGTGTGCGCCGCCGATTATCTCATAGAGGCGTACTTCCTTGCCGTCGGTGCCGTCGAGGTAGCGGTGGCGCACCACGGTGTGGCTTTCGGGCTTGTAGAGCGGCAGGGTGTCACAGACTTCATGGGTGCAGCAGTTCGTGCTGACCATACGGCCGACGGCGTGCGGCACGGCGATGTATTCACCCCAGCCGTCGTGGTTGTCGGGGTCGCCTTCC
>JAEEGL013040036.1_pt1 | contig 22558 bp, 34 predicted proteins | sample 9134231 | NCBI WGS metagenome assembly JAEEGL01 (sample SAMN16246548, study PRJNA631951) | gut metagenome | biome: gut microbiome; feature: rumen; material: fiber-attached | host: Bos | place: Iran: Karaj | collected 2018-10
TGTTTTAAATTATTAGAATTACAATATAATTACGAGAAAGATAGAGCAATCACTCGTTGTGGGAGTGAAAGCAACATTGTAGAACATCACACAAAAGATGGCGATAGTTATTGGACTTGTAAAGTTGAAAAAAAATAAAAAAAAATTAAAAAAACTATTGACAAACAACTAATTAAATGATATAATAATAATGTAAATAAGAAAGGAATTGATAGAAATGATTAAAAAAATATTTTTAGTAAAACAAGAAAGTGATGATTATGATATGATAAAAAATGTTATTGTTGTTGCCGATACAAAAGAAAAAGCAAAACAACTAGGTATTCAAGAATTACAAAACTATATTTTCTATAATAAAAATAATGAATACCCTGTAATTGTTGAAGAAATAGATTTAACAAAAGAACAAATTGTTAAGAGTTTTTAATAAAAATTCTTAACAAATAATTCATAATGTGAGATAATTATAATGTAATCAATAAGGAAAGGGAAAGGTGATTACAATGGCTAAAAGAAATTCAGTTGTAAATAAAATCGTAGTTGACAAAAATGCAGCACAATTTATGAGAACTGCACAAAATCTTGCTAGAAAGGGAAAACTAACAAGAAACTACACGGCAGAAATGCTAATCCAAAAGCAGCTAAATATGCAAAATAGTTGCTTTTTTTATTTTTAACAATAGTCTAACAACTCAACCAGGTGTTTCGCGGCGGCGCGTGCATGATCGAGTGGCGCCGAGTTTACACAGGGTTTACATGTCAAGTTTTTGTCAAGCGAAAAATGATACGCCAGGAGGCGTTGCCGCATCCCAAAACTTTTTTAAAAAAATTGTAAAAAACACTTGACTTTTTTCTTATAGTATGAGATAATTATAATGTAAGAGAAAGAGGTGTTAATTATGATATTATACTTACAAAAAAATTACAATGGAACATTTGCAATTGCTGAAAAGAATAATTGCAAAAGTGAATTATTCGATTGTGATTATTTCACACTACTAGACAACATTAGCAAGGAAATGACTTACAAAGCACTAGTTGAACTAGTAGTTGAAAAATTCAGTTGCAAAAAGTTAGTTCTTGACTTTTAGCAACCGACTTACTAAAAAAATTAAAAAAATGTTAAAAAAGTATTGACAAATAAATCTCAATTTGATATAATAATAATGTAATAAAGGAAAGGAATTGATAGAAATGATTAAAAAAATATTTTTAGTAAAACAAGAAAGTGATGATTACGATATGATAGAAAATGTGCTTGTTGTTGCTGACACAAAAGAACGTGCTAAACAATTAGGTATTCAACAATTACAAGATTGCATCTTTTATAGAGAGGGCAATGAATACCCTGTAATTGTTGAAGAAATAGATTTAACAAAAGAACAAATTGTTAAGAGTTTTTAATAAAAACTCTTAACAAATAATTTCTAAAGTGATATAATAATATTGTAAGGTGCAAACCTTACTAAAGGGGAATTAAAAACCTCCATTAATTTCTCTTTAGTAGGGCTTGGAAGAAACCTACATATCTAAATTAGCGGATATTAAAAATAAATGGGGCTAATCGGGTTAGGCAATACAACGCGTATGGGGATATTGCAAGGGTGAGGCATACCTTGTCCAAGTCTGTTGACATTCCAAATGTCAACTTTTTTTTATTTGACACAATTTGACGTCGCGTTCACGCCCATCGCGCGACGTTTTTGCACTTGACACTTACTTTACACTTTTTCGCTATGTAAATTGACACTTTTAAATTTATTTTACAATTCCTAAAACTTTTTTAAAAAAACTATTGACTTTTTTATAATAGTATGAGATAATTATAATGTAAGAGATGGAGGTAGATATTATGGTATTATACTTACAAGCAAATTATTGTGGAACATTCGCAATAGCCGAATTAAACAAATGGCAAAATTTAGAAAGTGATAACCCTTTTGACTGGGACACTTACTTCACACTAGAGGACGATATTCCTAGTGATACGCCAATTGTTGAAATCAACAAAATGGTTGTTGAAAAGTATGGTTGCAAAAAATTGATTATTCAATTTTAGCAACCTTATTTGCTAAATTAAAAAAAAGTTAAAAAAAGTGTTGACAAATTATCAATAGTATGAGATAATTATAATGTAAAGAAAAGAGGAATTGATAAAAATGAAAAAAATTGATTTAAGCAAAGAAAGATATTTATTATTTGTAGATACTGAAACAATAGGTAGTCTATTTGTAAAAGAAAGTGTTTTACCATTTGAAATAGGCACAAAAGTTTACGATTTAGAAAAACAAAAAGTTATTAGAGAAAAAAGTTATTTGGTAAGAAAGTTTTTCAATAATAAATATATAATGTTATCAACATTTAGTGCTACAAAATATCCTAGTTATTTTGATAAATTAGAAAATGATAAAAGATATAAAACTTGTAGTGTTAATGATATTATGCAAGACTTAACAAAAGTAATATCAAGATATGGTATTAAAATTATGGTGGCACACAATGGAAACTTTGATAAAACTGCAATTTCTAGATTATGTGAAGATTTTGGAGTTGATAACCCATTTGAAAATATTGACTTATTAGATACAATGGAATTATCAAAAATTATCACATTTTCAAAAGATTATGCTAACTATTGCATAAAAAATAAAGACAGACTAAACTCTTTAAAAGATAGTTGCTTTATTACAAATAGTGGTCGTGTAAGAACTACAGCACAAGCAATTTATTGCTATATTTCAAACAATGCAAACTTTGAAGAAGCCCACACAGGACTTGAAGATATTGACATTGAAATTGAAATCTTTAAACACTCTATGAACTTATTAGGAAATACAATAGTAAGTTTAAATGTTGCTCCAAGTTGGAGAGATTATTCAAAAGTAATTGAAGAAGATTAAAAAAATCTTCTTCAAATTACAAAAAAACTATTGACAAAAAAATAATAAAATGCTATAATATAAGTGTAATAAGAAAGGTGGTCGATACTATGGCTAAAAGAAAAGTAGTTAACAAAGTAGTTGTTGACAAAAACGCAGCCCAATTCATGAGAACTGCGCAAAATCTTGCTAGAAAGGGTAAAACAAACAAAAAATTGCATGGTCGCAATGCAAACCCTAAAGCACAAAAATACGCAATTTAGCGTGTTTTTTCTTTTTTTAGTGCGGAAACGCCTGGGAGCGTTGCTGTGCGTCGCGTGGTGGGACGTCACGCGACGTTTTTTGCTTGGTATAGCCCCTTAGAAAAAAACTGATCTACAACGCATCCGGGTGTATCGCGAAATTTTTTCCCAAAACTTTAAAAAAACTATTGACTTTTTTAAAAATTAATAGTATAATTATTATAGAAAGTTAAGGAAAGGGAAATATAAAAAAAATAAAAAATATTTTAAAAAATGCTTGACTTTTAAATAATAAAATGTTATAATAATAATGTAATAAGAAATGGTTATAACATAACTAATAAAAAAAGTTAAAAAAAATTAAAAAAAGTATTGACTTTATAAATTAGTTATGATATAATATAAATGTAATAAGAAAAGAGTTAATTCTTATTACACCATAATAAAATTAAAAGAAAGGTAGGTAGATATTATGGAAAACAAAAAATTAACTAAAAGAGAGGTATTCTCAAAAATGCTAGAAGTTGAGGCAATCGCTTCAAATGAATTATTCGTAGGGTTTATTAACCACGAATTAGAATTGCTTGATAGAAAATCAAGCAAATCAACTCAAACTAAAACACAAATTGAAAATGAAAGCATCAAAAATGCTATTGTTGAAAGTTTAGAAAGAGTTGCTAAAGCAGTGACTATCACTGAATTACAAGAATTAGATAGTGAAATGGCAAACTATTCTAATCAAAAATTATCAGCACTTTTAAAACAACTAGTTAAAGAAAACAGAGTTGTAAGAACTGTTGAGAAGAAAAAATCTTATTTCTCTATATAAGATTTTCAACTAAGGGGCAACCCTTAGTTTTTTTTATTTTTTTCAAAAAACACTTGACAAAATCGCGGAAATGTGCTATAATGCTGCGAGCGCTCCGCGATCCGCCGCCGCGGAGCGCTTTACATGTCAATTTACATGTCAAGTATTTTACACTTGACATGTCAAGTTTACGTAAATTTACATAATATCCCGAAACTAAAAAAAATAAAAAAGTTTTAAAAAACTATTGACTTTTTAAATTATTTATAGTATAATTATTATAGAAATAAAGGAAAGGGTGATTAAAATGGAAGAAAAAAAAGAGTTTGTTGTTTACATTACTGAAACATTACAAAGAAAAGTTATAGTTAAAGCAAATAATGGAATTGAAGCAATTAATGAAATTGCTAACCAATACTATAATGAAGAAATTGTACTTGATAGTACTGATTATCTAGGTGTTGACTTTGACGCCAAAGAAAAATAAAAAAATTAAAAAAAACTATTGACTTTTTAAAAATAAAATGTTATAATTATTATAGAAAAGTTAAGAAAAGGTTATTACATAATCATTAAAAAAAATTAAAAAAGTTAAAAAAAACTATTGACAATTTAAAATGATTATGTTATAATAAATATGTAAGATAAAGAAAAAAGAAATCTTACAAGTCATTAAAAATAATATAAAAAAGAAAGGTAGGTAGATATTATGGAAAAAATGACAAAAAAAGAAATGTTTGAAATGATTAAAGGAGTTTGTGCTAACGACACAAGAATAGTTGAGTTCTGTGAACACGAAATCGAATTATTAAATCGTAAGAGTTCAAAAAATACTCAAACTAAAACAAAAATTGAAAATGAAAGCATCAAAGTTGCTATTGTAAATGCCTTAAATGAAATCGGTAGAGCAGTTACAATAACTGAAATGCAAGAATTAAATACTGAAATGGCTAATTATAGCAACCAAAAATTAAGTGCTTTACTAAAACAATTAGTTGAAAAAGACAAGAAAGTTGTAAAGACAGTTGACAAAAAGAAATCTTACTTTACAGTTGCCTGAGTCAAACGAGTGTCAAGTTGGCACTCCCCAAAACCTTATCCAAGTGTAAACCTAACAAATGGTTTACACTTTTTTTACACCCCTCGGCTCCACTGCGGTCGCCTTCACCCCGCTATTTCTATTATACCACACCTTTGGGTTTTTGTCAAGACTTTTTTGCAAAAAATTTTTTTTTATTTTTTTTCACAAAACTATTGACTTATTTTTAGAACTATGCTATAATTATAATGTAAGAAAGGAAAGGTGGTAGAAATGAAAGACTACAAATTAAATGGTAAGGTTTATGAACTAACACTTGAAACTGGAAAGGTTGTAAAAGTTGGCGCCGAATGGGTAGAAAGAACTATCAAAGCACTAGACACTGACCTAGAAGATGTTTTGCTAATGTGGTTAGAAGATGAGGGCTACCTTGTTAATGAAGAACAAGAAGAACTTGTTGAAAAATCAAAACAAAATAAAGTTAAATTAGTTGCTACTGATACAACTAAAAAGAAAACTCAAAAAGAAAGGGTAATCAAAGAAAATCCTACCAAAGAGTTAATTATTCAAACTATTTACAATGCTTTACAACAAATTGACAATATTTCAAGTGTAAATGTTGAAAACAAAGCAAAATTAATCACTTTTGAACTAAATAATGAACAATTTAAGGTTGATTTAGTACAAAAACGTAAACCAAAGGTATAAAAAGTGTCAAATTGACACTTTTTTTCATGTAAAAATGTGTAAAAATTGCATTTTTTGCAAAAAATGCTTGATTTTTATGCGGAAATGGTGTAAAATCGGCTCGCGGTGGAACGTCGCGATGCCGTTTTTCGCCCGTAAACCCCCATATGCGATTTTTTGTCGTGCAAAGTGGATCGCCTTTCGCCACACATATATCCCAAAACTATACATATGATCAAAGGACCGGGATCCATATACCTTTGATCTAAAATAAAAATCAAGCCTTGACAAAATAAATAAAATATGATATAATATAAAAAAACGATACTTTTAACGCGCGATTACTCTATCACCCAATGATCTTGGATCGGGATCTCCGAAAAAAAAAAAAAAAAAAAAGACAACACTTTCCCATTATATTATAATATATTTTTTAAATAAAATCAAATAATATAAATTAAGCATCGTCTAAATCGTAAAAAGGACGCGGTCGGTTTCCGCATCCTATTATTATTATTCTCTCCCATTATAATTATATCAAAATTTTTAATAAAAATCAAAAGAAGCAAAATAAGCCTCGAAAAGTTAATTATTTTTATTAGTTCTTAACATTTTTACGCCAAAAGTATAAAGTCAATAGATAAAGCCAAATTACAAGTCAAGAGCCTAACAAAAAAGAGTTCAAAGAACTCTTCATTTTTTACATATAACAAAAACGATAACGATAAGGATGAAATAAGAAGATCATATACCGGGACCCGAGGCACCCCACATCACTCATCCCTCAACCCAGACTATATATTTCTTATATCAATAGCAAATCAATCAAGCTATCGTTCTTATTTCTTATCTACCATCGTCCACCGGCAAAATAAGTAATACCACTATCGCCACTAATAATAATAGTGTCTTCATCTACCTTTATTTGCGCCTTCCTTATAATCTCATCAAACTCTTCTAAACCTGCAAAACAATCTTCTACTTCAGCTTTTAACTTCCTTATATCTTTATCTTTACTATCAATATATTCTTTACATGCGGCAGCTACTTTATTCTTATAACCATCTACTATAAAGTTTATCTCATCAATAGTCAAATCTAATTTATCTACTTCTACCATATGCGGCAATACCTCACTTTCTATCTCCTCATATCGGATCAGCCCAGCCTTAAAAAAGAGCGAAGCTCTTTTTTCTTTTCAGAATTTGTCTGAATTCTGAAAATTCTCTTATATTATATTAGTTTTTCAGAATACTCCGAAAAGACTCTTTTTAGAATCGGAAAAGACTCTGAAAAAGACTCTTTTTCCGACAAATTTATTAACTTTTCAGACAAATCTAGCATTTTATTTAGGCATTTTTGTCTTAAAACTTGTCTTAAAAGACTCTTATAAGATTCCGAAAAGATTCTTTTTCAGACAAAATCATATACTTTTCAGACAACTCGTCGGAAAAACCATTTGTCGACTTTTCAGACATTTACAGAATTTTTCGTCCGAAAATTCCAAAAAGTAATTCTTAAATTTTGCAACTTTCAATCTTGCGGATGCGGAAGCACCCCCTAAAAGATCTTTGATCGAGAGCTACCGCCCCTAAAAAGTAAAGTCTTTTTTACTTGTAGAAGTTTCATCTCCGCCCCCTAAAAAGTTGGGATCTTTTCTATTGATCCAACCCTTATTACTATATAGACCTTTTAGATTAACTTCGCCCCCATATTTTTCTTCAAGAGCATTAGCTACTTCTCTTCCTGTTTTAAATTGTTGACATAATTGCCAAACTTCAACAGCATCATATTTTTGCGGTCTTCCATTATCTTTACTACCGCCGCCCTCAAATTTTTGTTTATAATTAGTTATCCTATCTATATTGGGATAGATTAAATTTAAGGACATCTTAACTGTTTTATTTTCAGGGTTTATTTTCTCATCATATAGCCCGTACATAACAATTCCATATATATATTCTTTAAGTTCTTCTTTGTCCAGTAAATCAAGAGCACTATCAATCCATTCTTGACGAACTGTAATTTTCTTATCTTCCAATGCGGGCACCCCCTTTAATGTGCGCAAAGTCTAGATGAAAGGTTTCATCAACTTCGAATACCCAACACATAAAGCTAGGCTTCTTTGGATTAGGAAGTGTTTCGACGACTTTATGCCCCATATGTTTTAATTCCATTGCGTACTTCATATTGTACACTGTAAAGTACTTTGTCTTTGTATCCATCTTACTTATCTCCTTTGCTTTCTTTGTATTCTCTTCTCATTTTCTCTAGATAAGTTTCTTTATCTTCATCTTGTTCTTCATATTCTATTTCGTAATCATCTACGCCCCATTTAGTAAGAATGATACCTTTCTTTTTCAACGTTTCTTGGGTTCTTTTAAAGTTTTTATAGATAGTGCTTTCACTTTTCCCAAGTTGTTGAGCGACCTCTCTTAAAGTCATAATTGTATCTCTCCTTTCTAATTATATATCAATATTTTGTTGATAAAATTAACTATGATTGTCCACAGTGAGTTGAATATATTCGTTTTTCTTTGTCTTAAAACCCCCTCTTAAAAAGACAACTATTTTTAAGACACAATAGCAAAAAAGAAGAGCCCTTATATAGATATATCAGACTCTTCCTCTTCTTCAAAATCGTCCTCTGTGAAATTATCTTCTGTATCGAAGAATTCACTATATGGTCTTATAATGACCGTTTGAGGTTTTTTTACTTCGTGAACTATGATAGTTCCAAAGATTAGTTTCAATAGGATAAGTATCCAAATCAATATTTCTAGCACTTTTATTCCTCCTCAACTTTATATGAGTTGCCAACTACTTTAATTACATCTAAATCCACGTCTGTCAATAGCATAAAGTTAAACGGTGCGGAAACTCGCTTCAACCAGAAATCAGTCCCGTCAAATGTAACTTCATAGTATTGGTTCGTTTTTAAGTTTAATATAATATCGTTCTCAAAAATTTTTATTCCAAAACAATCATGTAATCCTGAACTAAATCCCACCGAGTTAAGGTCTACTCTATGACACTCAGTATCATATATAATATCATCGCCGATCAAACTACCGTAGACCCATTTATTAGGAGTATCTTTTTGTTGTCCTCGAAATTCAAATCTCATTATGTAATCTCCTTTCTTTATATAGAAAAGAAATTATTTCCAGTATCGTTCACAAATTGTTGATATATAATTTTCATTAGGTTCTAGTTGATAGCATTGGTGGTCAATATACATTCCAATAGTTACATTGATTACCATTAAAATAAATATAACTATGATAATTATTGCTACTATTGTTAGTATCTTTAACAGTTGCTCTTTCTTCATAATGCAGTCCCCCTAATTTTATTCTCCTTTTTTCTTTCTCTTTTGAACAAGGTCTAATTTGAATTCATCATCTCCAATATTGAAAGTGATTAACTTAGCCTTGTTTTCTATTTTGATATTAGTTGCAAAAGCTGGAAGTATTTTTGCTATTTCTGAGATAACCATTTCTTTTGTTGGATTGTCTTTTACAACTTTTTCTTTCTTGTTTTTTAATACGATAGGTGCTTTTCTCTCGCCCCTAGTTTTTACTTTGTTCTCTTTTGCTTTTCTGCAAAGTGCTTCTTGTTCTTCATTGATTAAGTATCCTTCGTCTTCTAACCATAGTTGAACAGCTTCATCTTGGTCTAATTTCATAGTAGACATTAATCTTTGGATATCCTCATCTGGAATTCTAATTTCCTTTGTTTCATTTAATTTGTATCTCATAACAATCACCCTTCCCTTTCATAAGAATTTTTATTATTTTTTCATTTTCTATATATATTATAACATATTTTTTTAAAAATGTCAATAGATTTTTAACCTATTTTTTAAAAAAAGTCGGTGCGGAAATAGGTTGAAAAGAAAAAGAGGGGATCTAGCCCCTCATATTATCTTAGTCAGCGTTTACTGAGAAGTAAGATTTTTTCTTGTCGATAGTCTTAACTATTCTACCAGCTTTTACTAACATTCTTAATAATGCAGATAATTTTTGGTTTGAGTAGTTAGCCATATCTTCATTTGCCTCTTGTAACTCAGTAACAGTTACAGGTTTAGCAACAGCAACTAATGCTTCATATACTCCTTCTACTAAAACTTCGTTTTCTTTTTGAGTTTTTGTTTTAGTGTTTGATTTCTTTGATAACAATTCAACTTGTCTATCGATGAATTCTATGATTTCATCTCTGTTATCAACATTAGCTCCTTCTACGATTTTTTTGATTTCTCCAAAATATTCTTTCTTAGTCATTTTTTCCATTTCTCCTCAATTCCTTTCTTTCTATATATTTTTACGAGTGGGTTTAAGTCAACTCGCGGTAACTACGCCCTCTTATATAGCGTCGGTCGCTCTACGCTTTCTATATTATCGTTTAGGGATAAGGTCTATACCAAATCCCTAAACGGTTATTAGGTTAAAACCGTTTCGCCACTAATAAGACCTTTTCAGGAAGAAACTTTATCGGCCTCGTCACCAAGTATTCTTGGTAGGTTGTTTCAACTATTTTTCTTTCTTTTTCTATATATATTATATAATAATTTTTAATTATTATCAAGTAATCATTTAAGAATTGGCTGATATATTTCGCTACTCAGTAGCTCGGTATATACTTAGCTCCTTCTACCAACAGGGAGTACCAAACCATATATTTATCTTTTTCTTTTCTTTACATATATATTATATAATATTTTTTATAAATTATCAAATATTATGCAAAGTTGCTAATTATTTTGAACTTAGGGTTTGGATCTTCACTATGTGCTGTGCAGTTGTATAAATATATCTCGTGGTTTACTATATTAGCAACAGTAAACAAATCATCATAGTCCCCTATTAAATACCAAGTATTTGCTGGAATAACTAATGTTCCATCTTCAGTAACTATATCTTTTTCTGCATATCTATAAACTTTCCACATATCAATCACTTCCCTTTCTTATTTACATATATATTATATAATAATTTTTTATAAAAATCAAAGGGTTATTTTTTACTCAGTTATAAAACTTTTCAACCGTAACCAACGGATATCTACACTTTCGCTAGCAGTAGATTGCATTATACATATGCAATTTTTCCGACCTCCAACCCGAGATTGCATATAACTCGATCAGTTCCATTTCACTTTCATATGGCGGTTAGGGATACCTACTGATAAGATTACCTAACTATCCAATCGGCATACAAGGAGGTATACCTATGAGATAAATAATCACTTATTTAGCTCATAGCTATATCTTCTCAGATATAGACTATTAAGTTTTTATTAACAATTCCTTCGTTAAAGGACAAGAATTATTTGGCAAAACTTAAACTAAACCATTCATCCTAACAAACCTGATAAAGTTGAAAACTTAATTTCTAGTATTTTGTGAAATTAGGTGGATCGCTACTCTCTTTTTATATCCACAATTTATAGGTCATGACTCCTATTCAGCTATCGTATCTTTCTAGTCCTCCCTCACTAGACGAGTTCCCCTCGCTTCACTTCTCTTTTAGAATTACTCGAGCTTCTAAAAGTTGATATTATACCCTTTATCAATTTGGCAATTTCAAACACTCTCCCTGCCGCCCCATTTACTGTTCTTTCAGCCTTGGCGGGTTCCCATTTGTATCGTTAATGTTGAAGTCTCCATTATCGCGGAGCACGCATTCTATGAATGGTCAGGTTTTATTGAACCCCTGACAGGTCTTTCAACTTTTTACTGGAGAGCCAACCCACAGTTTTTTTTCTTTTCTTAACTTTTCTATATATATTATATTATATTTTTTATAAAAAATCAAATTATTTTTGAGTACTCGATAAAATAATTTTTTAGTATATTTTTTGAGATATACAAGCTCCCATATTTCGGCTGACTAACCTTCTACAGCAATATGGCGGCACTTTCAACGGGATGCGTCTGCTATAACCCGGCATCCATAGGTGCTTTTTCCTCCCTCACGGCTGGCATCTAGCTTACCCAGTGAGTCTCCCCAATTTTGTCATTCAGGTTTGAGGATCGGTCGTGACCTGTTATAACTAAATTAAGTTGGCTTGTTTTCGAGTTCCCCTAAGGCAGTATACCACTCGACGGGATTATCAGCCATTCCATTAAAACTCCACTACACCCTCTTTTATCCTGCCCTGTAGCCGACAGTTGAGTGAGACTCAGGATAACCTTTTTATTCTCATTCTCAGCGTCCGCCTCCCCGTGACCACATATAATGCGTCCGCAGGGTGGTGACCACTGCCCCTGATTACTCTTTTTATATATAAACTACCTCCAATTTTATCCACAGTCTCTGGCACATACCGAACTTAATCAGTATGGAGGGATCGGGCCCCCGTGCGTAGTTCTCATATGAGTTGACGCAGGTAGTTTTTAGAAATTGGATTGCTTTATTTAATGGGCTTCTACTTACAGGCTGTACTTCCACCTTTACAGACCTAGCCAATTATTAGTTTTAGGGAGGGAGCTAAAACGTTCCTCGCAATTACAGCTACTATGTAGCAAACGATACCCGCAATTACATAGCTCCATATGAAGTGGGCTTATTGCCGTAGTTTTTGTTTATGGGAGAACCTCTGTTTAAGCATTACCCTGCTCACTTAGTGGGTTTCACAAACTCCCGAGTGATTATAATATTCTTTCTCCATCGCTGTATTCATATTCTAAATCAGCAACTACTCTTTTTAATGTGTCTATTGACACTCTATAAGTAGCCATATTCAATACCTTGATAAATGCTATTATTGCTTCATCACTTGAAATATCTTCATTTAAAGTAACAACAGTTTCAATATCATAAGGTTGACCACCAGTGTGTTCATAATGATATGGTTCTTGTTTATAAATAATCTTTATCATTTTTATCACTCCTTTTTTATTTACATATATATTATATAATAATTTTTATAAAATATCAAATTAATTTTCTTCTTCGTCATCAAATAATTCAATAGCATAATCTAAGATTTCCTCATTGATGAAACCTCTAATATAATCTTTGTCAAAATAATAATCTATTACTTTATCTAATTTTTCTTCATCTTCAGGTTTAATTTCTTGAAGTCCTACATTCCAAGCAACTAATGCTTTATAGATTTCATTTATATCTCCTTGTGATAACTCTCTATTGATGCTGTCTAACAATTCATTTGCAGTAAATTTTGTATTTTTCATAATATCACCTTCCCTTTTCTTATTACATATATATTATATAATAATTTTTATAAAATATCAAATGTAAATCTTAAACTCTTCTTAAAATATAATTGCCGCACAAGTCTATCGCCCTATTGCTCACCCTGTGTCTATATACTAACGACTATATACTTCGCGGCGGTTCGTTATACCTTACTCGATCTTTCACTTTCGGTCTCGCCACCGACAATTATATTTTAAGAAAAGTTTAAAATAAACTTTTCTTTTCAGATGCTTTAGGTTTATACCCCATTAGTTTCTTTTCAATTTCAACTAATTCTGCACCTATTTTGTCAAGGTCGGCATCATCAGCCTTCACAATTTCAATTAGTATTTCGTGAAGTCTTTTCATTATTTTCTTTTTCATTAAAATCCCTTCCTTTCTTTTTTACAATATAATTATATAATAATTTTTATAAAAAATCAAAGAAGTTTATTTGTTTTAATCTAAGTCTACTAATTTGCGGATATACTCTCTATTTTCAGTAAAGATAGGTATTTCAGTGTCTATGAACCATTTACCTTCTTCATCTTTTATTGCACAAGCCCCGCGTTTAAAGTCTGTTCTTTGTTCATTCCAATTTATACCTTTTTCAGTAAACATTTTATCTTGTAAATCTTTACTATTGATACCCTGTAATTCTTTATGTGAATATAATGATTGAGCTAATAGGTTTACACTATTTCTTGTACAATCCTGTTGACGCCAGATCAAGTTATTAACTACCTCATATGTTGGCATATTAAATGCTCTTGCATCGAAATTAGCCTTATATCTTTTATCTTTTAATAGCTCAGCCTTTTTCCAACAATAAAGCTCGTCATCTAACATAAAGTTTTGATTATGCCATTGAGCATCTATTTCTAACATTTCTATTTCTTCATCAAGAGCCTTTTGAAAAGCATTAGTTGCTATACTTGCGGCAACTGAACACATTTTTTGAACTTGATTATCATACCAAGCCATACTTTCTACTCTTTGATAATCTACTAATACAAGAGTAATCTCATCAGATTGAGTATAACCCAATACGCACCCCTGAATTTGTTCACATAAAGATTTCATTGTCTTTTGCATTATGCTAATAAGGTTTGCATCATAAGGTCGATCTAATCCTCTTGTCCAAGTGTGGAAATGACAACCATCCAATCTAATAATTACTGGTGTTCTACGAAGTAATCTTGTTCTAGATTGCATTTCATATTCTTTCATTCTTTCTCCAAGTGTCATTTCAATTCCTCCTTTTATTATAGAACTTCTCGTTCATTTATTACCCAATTTTCAACAGTTCCTGTTTCAAACTCTATTTCAAGTGTATTAAATTCTTTTTTAAACTCACATTTAGTTAATTCATATTCCATTTCTTTAGCTTCATTGCGGACATCATCAATTATTTCCTTAATGAATTTAAGTGCTTTGTGATAAGAACTAAATACCATTCTAGTTGGGAATACTGGATATGCACGATTTCCTGCCCAAGCATCTAATTCATAAGTTATCCCAGTAACTACATATACTTTCTTTGATTTTCTTTTAAACATAAATATCACACTCCTAACTTTCTTATTAGTTCATCGCATTGTTCTTTATGATTTTCGTAATACCATACTCCCCAAGAAGTTGCTTCAAATTCCATAGGGATTAAAAAGTATTTATGATTATATTCAGCAACATCTGATTTACCTTCTTCATAATTTAATTTTAATAAACCATAAATAATATCTCTACCTTCTTCTAGTTCGTCTTCATAAGTCATTATATGACCAACTTCATGAAGTAAACTCATTAGAAATACATTATATCTTTTACCAAATTGTTCATATAAGAAGTCATCATACATTTTATCTAATTCTTTATCGTGGTCAAATGTTATATAAATATGTTCTTCAGGTATATCCACTTCAAAAGTATCAGTGAAAGAAACTTTAAAATCTTTGTCTATACTTTTAACAAATTTTCTAATTAAATCTTTCTTTAACATAATCACACACACCTTTCTTATTTATTACATATATATTATATAATATTTTTTGTATAGAATCAAAGATGTTTCTTATTTTCATTTACCATTTTTAGAAGTTCTGCTATAGCCCTTTCATCTTTAGATAATGAGAAGTCGTGTTCAGTCAAGAGCTCTAAACAAGATACTCCATAAAGTTTTGAGAATTTGATAAGTATGCGGCTGTCAGGACACTTTTCCCCAGACTCATATGCCCCAATGTCATCAATTTCCATATGCATCACTGCCGCAACTTGCTCGACAGTTAAGTCTAAATATTTTCTTGCTTCTTGTAAATTCATTCCTATAATATTTTTCATACTTATCACTTCCTTATATAAATATTATATCATAATTTTTATATAAAAACAATAAAAAAAGAGTGGCCCTAAGACTACTCATTTATATATACAACTTTATTATATCTTTCAGCTTGAAGCACTTCTAACATTAGTTGCTCCCCTGTTTTACCAGTCATAACACTTTTAAAGATTATTGGTGAGCATCCACTTACGTAAGATACATTCCAACCTAAATCTAAAATACGGTTGTTTCTAGCATTTACATTCCAATAAACTAATTTTGGAAGTCTTAGTCCAGATAAAGCCCATTGTTCTCTGATCTTTTCCATTTCAGTTAGGGTTTCTTGTTCAGATCTCCAATAACTTCCTCTGTCGATCTCCATATCAGAGATTACAACGATTGTTTCAGGAATATCAGATTTTGGTATATCATGCCCCAAGATAGTTGACCTTAGTAATTCAAAGACTGCGGAAAGGTCAGTATTGTCGCATAAGTTTTGTTTATAAATTCTTTGTACTTTATCTACAAAATCTACTCCCTCAACTTTTATAAATTGTGGTCTGCTAGCAAAACTAATAAAGTAGTTTTTAAATGGCTCCCCAATTCTTTCTGCACAATACATTCCAAGTGAAATTGCAACATCAATAGGTCTAACAGATCCGCTTGAGCAAGTCATAGATCCAGATGTATCTACAACACACATCATTTTACATTTTTTACCTTCTAAATAATCATTTTGATTATCCCAGTATTTTTGTAAAGTTGCCCTTTCAGTTTCTGTCATATTTATTCCATAGTAAGACATTTTATCAGTTACCTTTTTAACTATCTCATATGGGAATAATGATTTAGCATTTACTTTATTGGCTTTATTTGCCATGAATTTTGCATATTTGTCTTCAATTATATCTTTGTGAGCAAAAGTATTACTATATTGTAAACCTGCTTTAGAAGGTAGTTTATCAAATTCAATTTCTTCCCATCTATTTTCAGACATTAGTTTCTCAACAATATTAATTCTAGTTCTCAATGCGGCAAGCATTTTTCTATATTCTTTATGGGACATACCTAGATGTTCTCTAGTTTTATTTCCAAGTTCTTTAGTTTCAACAGATGAAGCATTTTCACTTTTAATCCATTTAGCTAATAAAGATACTCCCGTATTTTCACTGTTTGCTAAACTTGTGATGTCTGCTTGTAATTGTTTTTCCATAAAGTCGAACATAGCTAATTCAGCAGGAGTTCCTACTAAACAATATAAATCATCATATCGACCATATTCAGCAATATTAGAGATATTTGCAATAGCAACTTGTGGATATTCCTTTGCTAACCAATGGAAGCATACACGGAAAAATCTTCTTTCTCCTTGCCCACCCCTAATATCACGAAGATAGAATAAGCATTTTAAAGCTAATTCTGGGTTTTCTTCAAACGCATTTTTAAATAATAATATACAATCATTATCTTCACGCATTCTATATGCTCCACCAAAAGCGAACATATCATATAGTGCGGAAAGCGTCGATTTATGAGCTAAAGCCCCGTTCTCAGTTTCTTCAAAATTTGTGGTTTCTAATAAACCTTCTACTAATTTATTATTCATTTTTCATTCTCCTTCTATTCTTTTGCAAGAATTTTCCTTACATATATATTATATCATTTTTTTATGAAATTGTCAAAATAAAAAGTGAGGTTCTCGAAATGAGAACCTCGGAAAGGGAATTGAAATGAAAAATCTAGACAAGAAGTGTGTTCCTACTCTCGTTGTGCGTGCTATAACATCACCACAATTCACACGATTCCTACGATCCCGCCATGCGGGCTGTGCTTAACTCCATCTATATAATTCTGTTAATCCTAAGTATAAAACTTTCTGAAACTTTTTGTTCCCTTTGTTTGCTGATTTCTTGTCTAATTTATCTTTTCAATAATATTATATCAAAAATTTTTTAGTTTGTCAAAAAATTCTTCATATTTTTTCTTGCATAATATTTCCATTTCAAAAAATAATAAAATGCCCTTACATATTTTTTATAGTATCTATTTATTATATATCTTCTCTCTGCATATATTTCAAGTTCAGTTAATGTTCTTTTCATACATCTCACCTCACTAATAATCAAATGGTGGAGAGTAGGGGGATCGAACCCCTGACCTCCACGTTGCAAGCGTGGCGCTCTCCCAGCTGAGCTAACTCCCCAAGAATACATTTCTAAACATTTAAAATCTAATGTCTGTGCCTCACCACACTTGTAAGCGATAAGTGATTAGCTTACCCCAAACTTGTAGAAATGCACCTCAATTCAAACTATTAAATATAGCCACCATCGTTGTTTGTTTCCAATACAACCACATCCCATCTAGGATTCTCACCTAGCACTTTTCTCTACTAGACCATAAAAGTAAACTTTATTAGGTCATTACCATAGGCATACCACCGTATGAGTAGATCTAGTCTATATTCAGCTCTCCTTGGCGTCTATCACGAGATTTAAACTCGTACCCCTTGTGTATCAAGCAAGTATTCTTCTATTAAACTACATAGACATAATCAATGGTGGAGGTACTAGGACTCGAACCTAGGACCCCTTGCTTGTAAGGCAAGTGCTCTAACCAACTGAGCTACACCTCCAATTAGTTTTTAAATATTTTTTTATCTACAAAGAAGAATATACACCCTCCAATAAGATTTGAAATAATTGTGTTCCAAAATATCCCTAAATGTAAGAAACTTAAACATATAAATAGTATTGGTGTAGATAACTGCCATCTAATCAAATACAATATAAACTTTTTCAACCTTAACCCCCCTAATAACAAAATGGCGTCCCCTCTAGGATTCGAACCTAGGACACTGGCTTTAGAAGAGCCATGCTCTGTCCAGCTGAGCTAAGAGGACATCTATGGCGCCGTGCACAGGATTCGAACCTGCAAGTCAGTTGCCCGACCAACGGTTTTCAAGACCGCTCCCTCAGCCACCCGGACACACGGCATATGGGTTAATTACCACCATAAGTCGCAAAAGTATTTAGCATATAATCTTAACCCAAATCTTATTTGTTTCCATCTATTCTTTGATGCTTTCATTCTTTCTTCTTGTGGTATAGTATAATCAAACTCTTCATCTACAAGAATTAATTCAAAAGCCTTAATTATTGCATCTATATAATGTTTCCATTGTTCAAATGATATATTAGGTGGATAACAATGTAAGCAGTGGTCACGGAAATAGCATAGATAAGAATAATTTATCATAGCAAGAGTAGTGTTTAAATTCCACGCATCTGCTTCTATAAACCCCTCTTCATCTGGTTGGTATCTTGGGTCAAAATCTTTTGCCTCATCATTGTATGCCCAATATTTATCTTCAGTAATACCTATATTTTCTAGATATTTATTAAAACCTATTTTATGCATCATATACAATCCCTCCTTAAAATAATTATTAGGTGGCGGAAATGACAAATAGTTTTATAAAAAACTACATCTGCCTGACCAGTGCCATCCCCGAAATCCATATGCATTGTGCTTCCTTTTAAACATATTTTTAGTCCACCTTAATGCGTTTTAGTCAGGATAGAAGCCACGCATTATTTATTATAAGTTTGCCAAAAGTCTGAATTCACTATGAAGTCATTCATGGCTAACCATATATGATTGAATTGATAAATGCTGAAAGCTGACTCCCAAGGCACTATCTCATTTCTTTCTGGGTGTTTGTTATCTATTAAAAGATACATATAATAAGATATGCCTTCTTTACGAGATTTCTTGTATTGTCTAGCCTCAAATCTATCTCCAAATACATCATTTCGTAATTCTTTATTTAATCTTTTTACATTTTTATTTACTCGTCTATCATCTATATTTTTCATATCTTATCACCCTTTCTTTATTACATTTATATTATATAATAAATTTTGGAAAAAATCAAATATATATTAAAGGGGCCACTCGCGTCCCACCGTCCTGTTTCATACGCCTAAGCCTTGTCCGCCCCTTAAATATCAAAATGGCTGCCGGGGTTGGATTCGAACCAACGCGTCCATGAGTCAAAGTCATGTGTCTTACCGCTTGACTACCCGGCAATAAATGGCAGGGGCTGAAGGACTCGAACCCTCACCTACGGTTTTGGAGACCGTACTCTATGGTTTTGAAGACCACTGTGCTGCCATTACACTAAGCCCCTATTTATCTAAATAATTTAGACTTATTAGGTAAAAGTCATCAGCAGCTAATATATAATTGCCTCTTTCATTTTCCCATTTATCTAATGTTATATAATCAGTTAATTCTATATAATCTCTAATATCTATATTTAAATGATAATCTGCTATTATACTTTCATAATTATAATACATATAATTAAATAAATCTTCAGTTTCTATTGCCAGTCCTTCATATGAACTATTAAAACTTGCGGCAATTATATCAAAGAAGAATTCTTTCCATTTTGGTTGTAACTCATAAGCATATTTTAAACTTAAATCATACTTATTAACAAATAATTTCTTTTCTTGAAGTTCTTGCACTTGATAGTCTTCTATTTTTCTCATATTTTTAACATTTATCATAGCAATTCTCCTTTTTCATTTTACATATATATTATAACATTATTTTTATAAAATGTCAATATCAAACTGGCAGGGGTTTAGGGATTCGAACCCCAATCAACGGTTTTGGAGACCGGTATGCTACCATTGCACCAAACCCCTAAGTGCACAACTTAATTAATGATGACGCATTAATAAGTCTATTCTTTTGATTTAACCTATCTCTAGTCCATACCTTAGCTTACAAGGCAAATGAATCCCGCGTTCATTCATCACGAACGGATACTTCCCATTGATTAATAAGGCTGATAGTACCAAACAACCTTAGATACAACTATTTGTCATATAGACCTATACATATCAAGTCTAGGATTTCAGGTGTTTACTTAAAGGAATTGCCTTCTTATAAACATATGGCGGTGCCACGGGGAGTTGAACCCCGACCTACGCCGTGACAGGGCGTCGTCGTAACCGCTAGACTATGGCACCATTATGAACCCGAACTGTGGCTTCTTGTCCTTTAGGTCAGTCTATATCTCAGTCCTCACACGTTTCAAGGTCGACTAAACAGACTTGGATACTGAGTTAGGTTCAAAAAATTATTAAGGATTTCGCCCGAGACATATTACTCCCGTCAACGGATCAGCATTTCTTTATATTATGGACGCTTCACTCCCCGTTGTGTTTTCAGATAGGGATATGCCAACGAATGTTTTATAACGCGCGGGCGCCAGAGTTCTATCGAGGAAAGTCACTGGACTAGCCTTTACCTTTTGTTGAACGTCACCTCGATTGCTAGTTGTATAGTTCAACATATCATTATAAAGCACTCATTGCCACATCTCTAAAAATATATATAAAATCAGTTAGGACTCACACCTAAACCCTACCCCTCCACGAGGTAAGCTCTGGACAACATATGTATTTCTGCAGATGCATATGCTGGACTATAGGACTTTTATTGCCAACAGGCTCTGTTAGATTTTGAGCTCGCCTGAAGTTCCTCCTCATCTTAAGCTACTGATTTATTAACTAATTGGTGACGCCGTCGGGATTTGAACCCGAGAATGCTGCCGTTTCTCGGACTCCTTAGTTATCTACTTCCTCCTTAATTTTTTGTAGCATCTTATCTATTTCATAATTAGATGCCCATCTAATATTTGGATTATTAGGTTGACTAGAAGAAAATCTTAATCTAGTCTCTCCATGTCCAGATACCTCTACTGGAATTAAATACCCCTTATCTTCATATGTTGTATAGAAATAATCTATATCATCTTTTGAATAATAAGTATCTTTCATGGTTCTAATATTTGTAGATTTTGTTTTCATACTAATGTAAGTTTCATCAGTAGAAAGTGAACTTGATTTACATTGTATTTTGTATAAAATTCCTTTTATATCAACAATATAATCATACTTAGAGTCTTGAGTTATTGGCTGAGAAACCAAAATTCCTCTTTCAATAAAATCTTTTTGACATTGGAGTTCCGTTAATACTCCTTTTATAGTATTATCTCTCATTTTTTATTTTTCAATAACTATTTGTCTGAGAAAGGGCAGTGTGTTAAACCACTTCACCACGGCGCCATATTTAAAAGCACTTTTATTCACCCGTGCTTAATAGGCTGGTTTTATGTTTTAGGACGAACATCACCACCGAACCATATTAAAACAAAAATAAATTATTTGGTAGGATTTTTGCTTACCTACAAGTCTTCCAACAGAATAACCGTGTCTTCAGTCACTATGATGGGAATGATACCCATAAACTCGGCATAGACTGGAGTCATGTACAGCTAACATTGCTATCTTTCAATGTCAGATAATTCACCAAATCTTTTTAATAGTGGTTTTCTTATATGCCCATGTGCCACACTGTTATACTTGGTTTTACCCAATTCAACCACCTAGCGCCCACTTCCTCTGTGGTTCTCCCACTTACGTCCTGGCACGGATCGTATCGAGGCATGCGCCCAGTCGCACACAACTTTCTCTATACTCATTATACTTTCGCCTGTTCACTTAGGTTCAACAACCTTTTATCCTTTTTTCATAGGCTATGACCACAGCCACTTACAGCGCCTACTGTTCTTAGTGTACTTAACCCTAGGGATTAAGGAGATACTTCTACCAGCGTATCTCAATAGTATAATGAATAGATATAAAGCTACTACACACCAAATCGTTGGCCGACGACTCAGTTTATTTGTGTAGAGGGGATTCATATACCCCCAACATATAAGGTTCTTCTTGCCATTTTACTACAACGGATTTATGCCTGTTACCTACTGCTTTCTTATTTCAACCGCACAGGGTTCGCCTCAGTTTGTTTGTGACGCCAACTCACACATAACTTTAACCCTCGAAATCAGTAGTACCTTACACTTGTTATTCCGACAACCCCTTCCCCTCGTTGTTCTCAACTATTGACGAACCTTTTAAGTTCGTGTAAAAGGGTGCTCTTAGAACGAAACCTATTCTTTTTTGAGCTACAAATATTTATTTTCAAAGAACTAATGTCAACCCAACCCATACAAACGGTCTTCAGGAGAGCCTTTGATCCCTAGCCCATACCCACCACCCCCTGAGGGATAAGTATGGGATACTCTCGTTTCCACTTAATTTTTAATACTACACAACTTATATACTTTATTCGTAGTTGCCAAACGAATGTCGGTTTATAAGGCTTTTCCCACTGCCAAACTTTATTTTTTCTTAACTTTTCTATATATATTATATAATAATTTTTTAAAATTATCAAATATTCTTAATTGGAGCGGGTAGCCGGATTCGAACCGGCATTATCAGCTTGGAAGGCTGAA
>JAEEGL016169222.1_pt1 | contig 22558 bp, 24 predicted proteins | sample 9134231 | NCBI WGS metagenome assembly JAEEGL01 (sample SAMN16246548, study PRJNA631951) | gut metagenome | biome: gut microbiome; feature: rumen; material: fiber-attached | host: Bos | place: Iran: Karaj | collected 2018-10
TCGCTGAACCCGCGCGTCCTGATCTGCGACGAGGCCGTCAGCGCGCTCGACCTCTCGGTCCGCGCGCAGATTCTGAACCTGCTTGCCGACCTGCGCGGCGAATACGGCCTCGCCTACCTCTTCATCACGCACGACATCGGCGTCGTCCGCCACCTCGCCGACCGCATCGCCGTGATGAACGGCGGGCGGATCGTCGAATCGGGGCCGGCGGACGAACTCCTCGCCAACCCGGCCCACCCCTACACGCGCCAGCTGCTCGCCGCCGTGCCGAAAGTGAGAGCATGGCATGGGTAGAGCAACTCCTCGCGTTGAGCCGATTCTTGGCGCCTCGTGTCCCGTCCGATAAACTCCGACCTCGTTGCGCAGGTCTGGTTTCGTCAGGCGAGGGGGAGTCGCGAAGCGCTCTTTCCGCGACGAACGACGAGGACGAAGCCTGTTCGAAGCAGGACAGGCAAAAAGGTCGGGACTTTGCGGGCGGGGCGCCAGGAATCGCCATCGCCGGGCATGGCATGCAGGAGGAGGATTGACCCCTGGCATTCATCACGGCCTGGGCACCATCGGCGCGCCGACTCCCGCCACACGGCTCAAGGAGCCTGTGGGCCACGCCGACCAACCGGACAGGCCCGGCGGCTTCTTCCTTTTCTCGGGCGTGAAGATTCCCGCCGAGGCTTTCCGCGACCGTCCGCAGATGTGGCTTCGCGTTCCGGCGGTTCCGGTGCTTGGCAATCTCCGCGGCAGGCTGTCGTGGCAGCTGGGTGGATTTCGCCAGAGGGATGTCGCCGACGACATCCGGAACTACGGCGCCCTTCCCGTCCATACGGTGCGCAAGATCGCCCGCATTGGAAACGTCCATGCCGAAAGCGGGGCCGTTGAAGAACGGGAGGCCCTTCTCCAGGACATCCGCGCGGCGAGCGGCCGCGGCCATCTTCGATGAGTCCGCGAAGGGCCTGACGCCGCGTCGATCATTGTCATGGTGGAGAAACGCTGCCTTGTCCGGCGACGCACCGCCCCCGCCTACGCGACGGAGGCCTCGATGCGGCGGACGAGTTCGGGGATGGCGCGCTCGAAGCAGACGCCGTACCAGTGATCCTCGGGCGTGGCCTTGATCGACTCGCAGACGATGTCCGCCGCGAGCGAGGCGGCCTCATGCATGCCGAAGCCGCGCATGAGGGCGCCCGCAAAGACGGAGGCGTAGACGTCGCCCGTGCCGTGGGAGAGCTTCTTCAAGCGCGGGTTGAAGTAGTAGCGGATCTGCCGGCCGTCGAAGGTCGCGACGCCGAGCTTGTCCGGCTCGAAGGAGACGCCCGTGAGGATCACGTTCTTCGCGCCGATGGCGCGGAGATCGCGGACCATCTGCTCGACGAAGGCCTGGTCGTAGCCCTCCAGAACGGGCTTCCGTCCGAGGACGAAGGCCGCCTCGGTGAGGTTGGGGAGGATGTAGTCCGCCACCTCGCAGAGGCGGCGCATCTTCATCGGGAAGTCATCGGCGAAGCCCTTGTAGAGTACGCCGGCGTCGGCCATCGCGGGGTCGACGATCCTGAGCGCGCCGGGGTTGGCGCAGGACTTCATGATGCCGAGGATTGGGTCGATCTGCGACTCGCAGACGTAGCCGGTGTAGAACGCGTCGAACTTGGCGCCGTTCGCGATCCAGCTCTTCTCGATGAGGGGCATGTCGTCCGTGAGGTCGCGGAAGGTGTAGCCCGTGAATCCGCCCGTGTGGGTGGAGAGAACGGCAGACGGGAGGATGACCGTCTCGATGCCGCAGGCCGAGATGAGCGGAAGCGCCACGGTCAGCGAGCACTGGCCGAGGCAGGACACATCCTGGATGGTGAGAAGTCTTTTATTCATGATGCGCACTCCTGTGAACAGTTAAGTCGGCAGGCGGTCACGGAACAAGTCTTTGCCCGCCCCGGGCTGAATGCTGAACGCCGGATTTAACGGGCTTGTTTGCGGCGTCCAGGACCACGACGGTCGGCACATGCCGGCACCGCTCTTCGTCCGAGAAGAGGGCGAATGTCATCACAATCAGCCGATCGCCAACCTTGCCCTTGCAGGCCGCCGCTCCGTTCAGGCAGGCCGTTCCACTTCCGCGGGTGCCGGCGATTGCGTAGGTTTCGAAGCGTTCCCCATTTTCCAGATTGGCTACGAGGAGCTTCTCCCAGTTGGCGATGCCGGCTTGGTCCATGAGGTCTTCGTCGATGAGCAGGCTACCCTGGTATTCGGGCGCGCACGATGTGACACGAAGATGGTGTAGCTTGGATTTCAAAATCTGCAGAAGCATGGCTTGTCCCTCACTTTGGGCGCTTTACATTATACTACTTTTGTGTGGCCGTGTGTGGCCGTCGGCGTCCATGCATTTGACCAAAGGGGGTTCGGGCTTTCAGGATTCGGAGTCCCATTGGCAAGCTGCGCCAACGGCACGCCCCCTGAAAAGAACCTGGAAGGCCAATCGGGAAATTCCATTCCGCCCAATCCGGAAGAAATGACGGGGGGAAGCGAAAAGAGGGAGATGATTTCCGTCTCAGTCTTCCATCGCATGATGGAAGCGTCCGTACAGATGCTCGGTCCGTATCGAGTTCACGAACGCGCCAGGATCTATCTCTTTGGCACGGTTGATCACTCTGTGGTACTCCTCCTTCGACACGACGGAATACACCAGGGGACGCTCTTCGTGGGCCTTCGCTCCCTCGCCGCGCAGTATTGTGGCGCCATGGTGACTCGTCGCATAGATTGCGGCGCACACTTCGTCGGGCCTGGATGTGACAATCAGAAGCGTCTCCTGCTGGTATTTGCGGTAGGCGTAATGAAGAACCTGGGTCGACACATATTGGAAAATAATGGAGTAAAGGGCCTTGTCCCACCCGAAGAGGAGGCCCGCCGAGGCGAGTATGGCGACATTCACGCCGAGCACCACGTTCCAGCTGTCCATGTTTTTCTTGGCGGAAAGGTAAATCGCTATGAAATCCGTGCCGCCCGAGGTCGCGTTCATCAGCAGGCACAGGCTGATTGCAAGCCCGTTTATCAGTCCGCCGAAGATGCTGATCAAAAGCGTGTCGTAGGTTATGACGTAGCCGGGCAGAAGGTCGATGAAGATGCCTGTGAGAAATATCATCAGGCACGAGCGAAGGGTAAACTTCCTGCCGATGAAGCGAAAGCCGATATATACGGGGATTGCGTTAAGGGCGATATTGACGGCGGAGTAAGGGATCTCCAGCCCGATGAGGCTCTTTGCGGCACGCAGGACAAGCACGGCAAGCCCTGTCGCGCCACCGGGGTAGAGTCCGCCCGTTCGCACAAAGCTCTTGATGTTCATGGCCATCAGTGCGGAGGCAAGGACTATGACGCCGATGCGACGGACGTCGTGTTTGAGATTGTCATTCATGCAGACCATTTTAGCACACGGGCGGACAACGCATTGGCGTTCATGCCGCCTTTGGCGAAATGCGGGGTGCGATTTCGCGGGTGTGACCAGAATTTGTCAGCGTCCCGTTGAAGGCGGGAGATGACGCGCGCATGCTTGCTTTCGCCACGGAGAGCAAGGGGGACGGGAGATCGGGAAGGGATCCCGCATCGTCGAAACCGTTCATTGCGTTTTGCCGGCCAAAATTCCCAACTGATAGAATTCGTGGCGGAAAATGACGTATGCCTCGCGGGAAACCTTTGTTTCTCGCGCAACGCGTGGTTTCAGTCCTCCCGTGTACACACTTCTCGCCAAAATCGGGGCTGACAATTTCTGGTCACACCAGCCTTTACCAATGATTTGCGCGCACGGCCCGAATGTGGTATCGTTGTTAACGCTTGTTTTCAAAGGGAACCCGGCCATGACGATAAGGGATTTCTTCGACAATGCGGTGTCGCACTACCCGAAGCGGCCCGTTCAAGTCTTTTTCCGCGGCGGGCAATGGACGACACGCACCTACGGCGATCTCCGCGCCCGCGTGTTGCGCGTTTCGGAGGCGATTCGGCGCATGGGGATCGAGCCTGCGCGTCACAATGTGGCCCTGATTCTCGAGAACTGCCCCGAATGGCAGGAAATCTACCTGGCCCTTGCCTGCATCGGACTCACGGTCGTGCCAATCGACCCCAAGCTCCGGCCCCGTGAGATTTCGCACATTCTCAAGGACTCGCAATCCGTTGCCGTTTTCGCGGGCGCGAAACAGTTCGCGGCGCTTGGCCAAGTGATGGCCGACCTTCCCGTTGTCGGCAAGTGCATCTGCGTCAAGGGAGCCGGCGCCTTGCCGACGGTCGAAGGCGTCCTCGACTATGACGGACTCGTATCCGATGCGGCGCATGACGAGGCCGCGTCCGCAGCCTGGGACTCCTCGGTCCGTCCCGCCGACGACACCGTCGCCTCGCTCATCTACACCTCGGGCACGACGGGCGTCCCGAAGGGCGTCATGCTCACTCACGGCAACTTCGCCGCCGATGCCCTCGCCGCCGCCGATGCCGTCGCCTTCAACAAAGAGGACAACTTCCTCGCCGTCCTTCCCTTTTTCCATACGTACTCCTTCACCGGCAACTTCCTTCTCCCCCTCTGCCGGGGTGGATGCACGAGCTTCGCCAGGTCAATCAAGACAATCAGCGACGACATGCGGACACTCCGCCCTTCCGTCCTCCTTGCCGTCCCCCTTCTCGTCGAAAAAATCTACGCGAAGATCGCCAAGGGCATTGGCGGCAATCCGCTGGCCAGACTCCTTGTCCGCGCAGGCTTCGGTCGCGTCATCGGACGAAAGGTCATCGACTCGCTCGGCGGACGCCTCCGCCTCATAGCCATAGGCGGGGCCTCGGCCGACCGCCAGGTCCTCCGCGGCCTCGCCCGTCTCGGCATCCCCGCGCTGGAAGGATACGGCCTCACGGAGTGCGCGCCCCTCGTCGCCTACCCCACTCTGGACGACTTCCGCATCGGAACCGTCGGCAAAATCCTGCCCTGCATGGACTACAAGGTCGTCAACCCGGACGAAACCGGCGCCGGCGAACTCTGTGTCCGCGGCCCGAACGTCATGCGCGGCTACTACAACAACCCCGAAGCGACCGCCGCCGCCATCGACGCGGAGGGCTTCCTCCACACAGGTGACGTGGTACGTGTCGACAAAGCCGGAAACATTGCGATATGCGGCCGCCGCAAGGCCATGATTGTCAACCGCGAGGGAAAGAACATCTACCCGGAGGAAATCGAACAGGTCGTTTGCCGCTCTCCCTATGTGGCGGAAGCACTCGCACTCGGCTACAGGATGCCGGGCGTGACAGGCGAGCATGTCGGGCTTGTCGTCCAAGCGGACGACGAAGCCTGCGCCATGCTTGGCGAAACGGCCGAAGCGCGCGACGCCGCTTTCCTCGCCGAGATCCGCCGCCTCTGCGGCGAGGGCCTCGCCGATTACAAGATTCCCCGCAAAATCCAAGTCCGCCACGAGCCCTTTGAGCTGACATCGACGATGAAGGTCAAGCGCGTCGCCTACGCAGGCTCGCTCGACGAGACGGTCTAAGAAAGCACTGCCATGCCCATCTACGAATACCAAGTCGCAAACGGCGGGAAAGGATGCCCCTTTTGCGCAAACGGCTTTGAACGCATCCAGGCTCTTTCCGAATCAAAGCTGGAGAAGTGCCCGGAATGCGGTGCGCCCGTCGTGCGCATTGTCTCCGCACCGGCGCTCGGCAAATCGCAATCCTCGCTCGACGACCGCGCAAAAGCCGCAGGCTTCACCAAGCTCAGACGCCTCGGCAAGGGCGAATACGAAAAACAGTATTGAATCCAGGCCGCAAGGGCTAGAGAACGGATGCTGCGAGAACCTCCGCCAGACCCGGCATGAAGCTTGCGAAGGTACTGTTCGATGCCCTGAAAAAAGCAAGGCCGCGAGGAAAAACCCTCGCAGCCGTACTGCTTGCCGCGGATAAACATGCCAAACGACATCCGCGAATCGCTTCCAATCGCGTACCGTCTCCTTGCCGGATATTTTAGAAACCGACTGGCCTAGCGGGCCGTCGGATCTCCGGAGATTCTTCCAATCTCAGTTTGAAGAGTGTCGAACATCCGGCCAAGGAGGGCTCCCAGCTCCGCGACGACGCGCTGGGCGTGCTCGCAGGTGCCGCGGATCTCGGACAGGCGATGGAGCTGCTGGAGGCTTTCGTGATCCTGCTCCTCGCAGCGTTGGCGAAGGCCTTCAAGCTCTTCGACGAGGCCACGCTCCCGGTCTTCGGCCGCGTGCAGTGCCGTCCGGATGGTGCCCAGCTGCTTGCGGAGATTATCGGGGTCCTGGTCGAGATCCGAGAGATGCATGCCCTCGGGAATCGGAACCTGAACGGGCTGGCCGCACTGGACGCAGGAAATGACGAGACCGGCGCCACGGTAGTCGATAACGAGCCCGTGGCCACAGTGAGGACAGTCGAAGACTATGTCCGTGTCGCGGATTTCTCCGCCCTGATCATCGACATCGGCAACCATTTCCGCAGAATCCTGCGCGTCTTCGATTGTATCGTCTTCGTCCATGTGCTCGTCCTCCTACTCGATGCTCGTTTTCATGTGCCCGACGGCCGGCGGACGAGCTTCCGCCTGCCAGGGTCAAGGCTTCTGAATTCGGCCGGAACGGATGCACTCGGTGCATACGGTACGGCGCAATACGGTGCCGCCTTCCTTGACGCGGACCGTCTGGAGGTTCGGCATGAAACGGCGCTTCGTGATGCCAGTGGTGTGGAGGCCTATGCCGCCCTTGTACTTTTCAAGACCGTGCCGGACAATGGAATTGCCGGTCATCGGTTTCTTGCCGCAAATTTCACAAACCTTGGACATGATGAGAACTCCTTGATTACAAGTCGAACAATGATATCGTTTTTCAACCCTTGCTGACAAGCAAAAAGAAATCAGCGGGCAAAAGCCGGAACTTCCCATCCCGGTCTTGTGCGCAGGCGCGGGGCCAGGCCCTGGAATCACATCGATCGTTCAGTGTGCAGCGTGCGTTGCGCATCGGGCGGCACATGTCTGCCGGTTCAGCCAGCGGTATTCGCGGATGAGGGGGGGGAGGGTGGCGAGTTGGGCGACGACATCCGAGATCGGGAGGGCGATCCAGACGGCCAGAATGTGATCATCGAATAGATGCGGCAGTATCCAGACAAGGGGAAGAAGGCAGATGAACTGCCGGAGAAGCGAGAGCAGGATGGCCACACGCGGGCGCCCGGTCGCTTGAAAATAGGTCGTGGCGGCAATATTGACGAAAATCGTCCAGATGAAGACATTCGAGACGCGCAGCGCCCTCACGGTCGCCGCAACGACGGCCTGGTCGTCGGCAAAGGCACGGGCCAGGATGCGCGGTAGAAGCTGGGCTCCGAGGAAAATCATGAAGGTGGCGGCGGCCGTGAGCCTGAGACCGAGGACGAGGCAGTTTCGGATACGGCCATGGTTGCCCGCGCCCCAGTTGTAGCCGATGATGGGTGCAACCCCTTGCTGAACACCGGCGCAGGGGATGAAGAAAAGGAAGGTGATGGTGTTGGCGATGCCGAAGGCGCTAATCTGGATCGTCCCCTGCTCGGGCGTGGCGGACCAGGCCGCAAAGGCGTGGTTGAGCGAGAAACCGATAAGGGCGCCCATGATCTGCATGAGGCAGGGCGAAAGACCGATGGCAAGGGTTCGGGGCGTGATGTCGCGGTAGAGGCGGATGCGGCGAAGACGGAGACGGACGACGGACTTTCTGCGCAGATAGAAGAGGAGCGCCGTCCCACAGGTCACCATCATCGAGATGTTTGTGGCCCAAGCCGCGCCGGCGACGCGGAGCCCCAGCCCCGGAATGGCGAGGCCCGTGCCCGGCAGAGGGATGGAGGCGAAGATGAAGATCGGATCGAGGACCATGTTCGTGACGCAGCCGATGATCATGCAGTACATCGACTGGGTCGGCGAACCCTCGGCGCGCATCGTGGCGGAGAGTCCGAAGCCCAGATGGGCGAAGATGTTGAAAAAGATGGTGATCGAGAGATACTGGTGGGCGAGGCGCAAGGTCTCGGCCGTCGTGCCGGCGCCAGCCATGAGGGCGAGAATGGGACGGATGCCGAAAAAGTACATCAGCGGCGGCACGGTGATGCCGAAAAGGAGCTTCAGGGCAACGCAGGACCCAAGCGATTTCTCGGCCCCGACGCGGTCGCCGGCCCCGAGGCGGATCGAGAGGATTGTCGAGGAGCCCATGCCGATAAGGACGCCGACGGCGCCGAGCGCCCCCATGATGGGGAAGGTCAGCGTCAGGCCGGCGATGGCATCGGCTCCGCAACCATGGCCGATGTAGACGCGGTCGACGATGTTGTAGAGCTGGTTGATCGTCATGGTGACGACAGCCGGCCAGGCATATTTCAGGATGAGGGGCAGGATTCTTCCCGCCCCCATCTCATGCAGTTTTTCCTCGGAAGTGCGCATGGCATGCGCCCGGCAGGTCTCGGCAGACGCCCGGACATCATGTCATTATACCATGGTTTGATTGCCGGATGCCGCTTCCCCGCCTGGGAGCAGAGATTCCAAATGGGGCTCGTCGGCGCTGCCGCCGACACGCCCCATTTGGAATCTCTGTCCCGAGCGGCCTCCCTTGCCTCCGCAGACGGAACATGCTATACTTTGCTTTGAAACCGGGAGAAGCGGCGGTTCGTGCAGCAGGCGCCCGGATGGCGCATGTCCGGCGAAAACCGGACTTCCGACGGAGGAAATGACAACACGACACGGACAAGGAACATCCAATGCCATGAACGAATCCGGCACATCTCTCCCGCCCCGGCGCAATCTGGCCGTAGGCCATTTCTACAACGGCCCCTTCCAGGAAGCCTGTGCGCGCTATCTGCCGCGCATCCGCGAGGTTTTCTTCGCCTGGCCGGGCGTCCTCAGCTGCCGCCCCGCGCCAACCTTCACACCCGAAGTGCGCCAGCAGCTCTTCGACGACCTCCGCTGGGCGCGCCAAAGCGGCATCGAGCTCGACACGCTCTTCAACGCCAACTGCTATGGTGACGAAGCCATTTCGCCGGAGCTGGCGGACTTCGTCTCGCGCAACCTCAACGAAATGGGCGAGGCCGGCCTCTTCCCCGACACGGTCACCACAACCTCCCCCTTCATCGCGACGGTGCTCCGCAAGCATTTCCCGCAGGTCAAGATCCGCTGGAGCGTCAATCTCCGCGTCCATGGAACCATCGGCTTCGAGTGCGTAGAGGAGCTCTTCGACTCCTTCTACGTCTCGCGCGAACTCCACCGCGACCTCGTCTACCTCCGCGAGGTCTCGGACTGGGCGCGGACACACGGCAAGGTCCTCGGAATGCAGGCGAACAGCGGCTGCCTCCGACAGTGCCCCTTCCAAACCTTCCACGACAATCTCCACGGCCACGGCGACGGGCGCCGCCCCAAGGATGTCGCGACGGCGCAGGAGTACGACTTCTCCTTTTTCCGCTGCAAAACCAACTACGAGCACGGAAACTACGAGGATTTCGTCCGTGCGACATGGCTGCGTCCGGAGGACATGCCCCTCTACGACCCTCTCGTCGACATCGTCAAGCTCGCCACCCGCCGCCATCCCGCCCCCGTCAAGGTTCTCGAGGCCTACGCCACCTATTCCTACGACGGCAACCTCGCGGACCTCATGGATCCCGCCCACGCCTTCCCCAAGTCCTTTGACAACCGGGGTTTCGATGCGAACGCCGACCTCTGGCGCGCCGTGCGCCAGTGTCCCGCCGCCAACAACTGCAGGCACTGCGGAAAATGCGCGGCACTGATGAAGGCCGTTTTTGTCCAATCCGGGGAACGCATGGAAATCGAAGGACGATAAAGCAGCCATGCTGAAACGGAAACTCGCAAAAATCGGCCTTGCCGTCGGCCTCCTGGCGCTCTGCTGGCTTCTTGACGCCACGGGACTCGTCAAAGAGGGCGGAAAGGCGGTCCGCGACGCGGGTGAACGCCCGGTCGCTTCGTCGGCGACGGCGGTGACGGCGCCGCATGCGGAAGCGCCCGCGCGACCTGTGGACACCGTTGCGGACAAGCCGGCGGTCGTGGCGGACAAGCCGGTACCCGTCGCGAAAAAATCCGCCGCCGCAGAGGACGGGCCGGCAAAGCCAGCCCCGGACGACGGCGTCGTCCAGGACGGCGAATACTATGACAAGATTCGTGTCGCCGCCTACATAAGGAAGTTCGACGGCAAACTTCCCAAAAACTACATCACGAAAACCGAGGCCAAGTCACTTGGCTGGCAGGGCGGCCCCCTGGAACCGTATGCCCCCGGCAAGGCCATAGGCGGAGACTGGTTTGGAAACTACGAGCACAGGCTGCCGAACGGGACCTACAGGGAGTGCGACATCGGAACGCGCGGAAAGCCGCGCGGCACAAAGCGCCTGATTTACACTCCCCGCGGAAAGAAAATCTATTACACCGGCGATCATTACGAAACCTTTGAAGAGGTCGTTGCGCAATGAAAAGGAAGATCACGATCGAAATTGAGGATGGAGCGAGTACCGACGAATTCTTTGAGAAGGTCTGGAGCGCCCTTGGCAAGACGTTCGCGAAAAACCTCGACGCTCTTCACGACGTCCTCTCCGAGTACGGTGACGGCGTAACGATAATCATCAAGAACGGCAGCAATGTTCCCGACGACGTCAAGCGGGTGCTTGAAGACCTCCAGAAAGAGATGGCGGACTTCTCGGCGATATTTGGCGAGAGCGACTCCGGGGGGTGCAAAGCCGATTCCCGCAGTTCTGCGGGGAAGAGGCTGCTCAGAGTTGTTCTTTGGGCAATTGGCATCATGGCAATATTGGCGATTTGGACTTCATTGCGCCAGTAACCATCTTATTCCAACACAAAGGCTGCAAAGGAACACGAAGACACAAAGGTTTTTTCTGCAATGTCTGATCGTCCAGGAGAACCCAAGATGGACCTTAACCAGTTGAGCAAAGTCATCCTCGACTGCGCCTTCGAAGTGCGGAAGAACATTGGTCCTGGGCTTCTTGAATCCGTGTATGAAGCCGCACTTGCATACGAGATCCAACAACGTGGGATTGCCGTAAGACGTCAGGTTCCGATTCAATTCAAATACAAGGGCGTTGCCGTCGGGGAATCTTTCCGCATTGACCTTCTGGTTGATGAACGCTTTATCATCGAATGCAAAGCCACCGAGGCAAACATTCCCCTGTACGGCGCGCAATGCCTGACGCACCTCAAGGCGACCGGCCCAACTCTCGGCCTTGCAATCAATTTCGGACGCCCCTTGCTCAAGCAGGGCATTGAACGAGTCATCAATGGCGGACTCGAACCCTGATGCTACAGTGACCTTTGCGTTCTTTGCGTATTCTTCGTTTCCTTTGTATTGGAATCCCCACCCCAGGAGTTCGTGATGAAAAGCATTCAGCAAATTGTCGACCTCGCCAGCGCCTACTACGGCAGCGCGGTTCTGTTCGCGGCAATAGACTGCGACGTCTTCGGCCGGATCGCCCGCGGCGAATTCGACGCCTCGTCGCGCGGCATGCGCCTCCTGGCGGACGCCTGCGTCGCCATCGGCCTTCTCGAAAAGCACGGCGACACCTACGCCAACACGCCCGCCTCCGCGATGGCGCTCGTCCCCGGCGGTCCCGCCGACCTCACGAAGGCCATCCGCTACAACCGCGACGTCTACCCCGCCTGGGGACGCCTCGCCGAGTTCGCCAAGACCGGAAAGCCCGTCGAAAAGCCCGAAATCCACCTCGGCGAAGACGCTGCGCGAACCCAGGCATTCGCGGCGGCGATGTTCGGCCGCGCGATGGGCATTGGCAAGGGTGTCGTACCCATGCTTCCGCCGCTTTCCGGCCGACTCCTCGACCTCGCAGGCGGCCCCGGCGCCTACGCCATCCTGATGTGCCAGGCCAATCCGGCCCTCTCCTGCGTCACGGTCGACCTCCCCGCCATCGCGGCGCAGGCAAGGGGCTATGTCTCGCGATTCGGCCTCGCCGACCGCATCGAATGCCGCGCCGGCGACTACCATGTCGACGAATACGAACCCGCCGCCTACGATACCGTGACCATCTTCGGCGCGCTCCACCAGGAGTCGCCAGAACGTATCGTCGACATTCTCCGGCGCGCACGCCGCGCGCTCAAGGCGGGCGGACGGCTCGTCGTCCTCGACATGATGACGGACGAAACCCACACGGCTCCGGCATTCTCTGCGCTCTTCGCCGTCAACATGGCTCTCACGACCGAGAACGGGTGGGTCTTCTCCGATGCCGAATTGAAAGGCTGGATGCGGGAAGCCGGCTTTGAGCCTGGCGGGACGAGCCCCGTCCCGCCTCCGATGCCGCACTGGCTCGTGACGGCTACCGCCGCTTACGAAAGCCCCCGCTGACCTGCTCCCCGGCCTCGGGTTCGCCGGAAAAGACTTGCCGGCGGCAACGACGGACTCATGTCGCGGGTTCGTTTTCCACCTGCGTCGTCACGCCGTGAACGAAGCGGCGGCCAACTGGCGCATTCTGCGCCCCTTCCAAAAAACAGACTGTCGCCATGCCCTTTCGCCGCGCAGAAGGGTTGACTGGCGGAAAGGTTGAAAAGTTGAAGGGTTTTGCTAAACTGGAAACATGCAAAGCCAGTACATCTACCTTTTTGCCGGGGCGGGCATCGGATTTCTCATCGGTTCCCTGGCGACCTTGCTCGTGGCGGGCATTCGGAAGGCGCGGCTCGATCGGGATCTCGCCCTGAGCGTCCAGGAGTGTGCACGGCTCAGCGACGAGCTTCGCGCATGCCAGGCAGGCGATGTCGAACGGCGGGCCGCCTTCGAACGCCTCTCCACCGACATCCTGCGCCAGCGCGAGGAAGATCTCGAGGCCCAGAACCGCCAGAGCATCGGCCAGCTGCTCGCCCCCATTCGCGAAAATTTCGAGAACTTCCAGCGCCTCCTGCGCGAGACGCGCGAAGGAGACCGGGCGGACGGCGTCGCCTTGCGGGAACTCGTATCGCGCGAAATGAGGCACATGCAGGAACTCGCCGCCCAAGTCGGCGGCGATGCGCGCGGCCTCAAGGCCGCACTCCTTGGCAATGTGAACGCCCGCGGACAATGGGGCGAGGCCATCCTCGAAGGCATCTTGAAGGACTCCGGCCTCGTAAAGGACATCCATTACGCGACGCAAGTCGTCCTTGCGGACGACGATGGACGCGGCCGGCCCGACATGGTGATCCGCCAGCCCGACGGCTCCGTCGTGGTGATTGACAGCAAGGCCCTCTTCCCCAACTACCACCAGTATGTCGAGGCAGAGACGCCCGAGGCACGCAAGCAGGCCCTCGCCGAACATCTTCAGTCGGTACGCAGCACGGTCGCGAACCTCTCCCGGCGCCATTACGAAAGCCGCGTGGCGGGCAGCATCGACTTCGTGGTCATGTTCTTCCCGCTTGAAGGCGCCTACCAGCTCGTTCTCTCCAGCGAGCCCAAAATCCTGACCGAGGCGCTGGAGAAGCACGTTCTGCCCGTCGGCCCCGCCACGCTCGTCGTGATGCTCACGATCATCGAGCGCATGTGGCGACGGCAGGAGCAGGACCGCAATGCCGAAAAGATCCTCCACTCCGCGCAGGAACTCGCCGACCGCGTGATGGCCTTCGGCGCCGATCTCGACGCCGTTGGAAAGGGACTTGACGACGCAAGATCCGCCTACGCCGCCGCCGTGCGCCACCTTTCCTCTTCCGATGGACGCAGCCGCAGCGTGGCCGCATCCGTCGCCGCGCTTGAAGCGCTGCATGTGAAGTCATCGCGCCCGGCGCCCGCGGTGCTGACGGCGCACGAAGAAACGATGTCGGACCGCCTCTGAAGCGCCGGGCGCCCTTCTCCCCGTCCAGCCCCACGCCCTTTGCCGGCCGTGGCCGCAAAACATGCCGTCCCATGTTCCGTCGGTGCGGCGCCGCTTCACATCCTGCCCGACCAGGGGAGTTTTCGCATGACTTCCGTCAGGCGCCGGGGACGGGCCCCCGTGCGTCCCGCGCAGCATGCTCACTTCCCGGCAGACGCGCCCCCATCCAGCGCGAGGGCGGTGGCGCGGTCCTCGTACTGGCGCGTGAAGAGCGCATGGTAGTGTCCCTTGCGCGCCATGAGTTCGGCATGCGCACCCCGCTCGACGATCCTACCGTCACGGACGACGAGGATGACGTCGGCTCCGACGATGGTCGAGAGGCGGTGGGCGATCACGAAGGACGTGCGACCGCGGAGAATCGTGCCGATGGCGTCCTGGATGATCTTCTCAGTCACGGTATCGACGGAGGCTGTCGCCTCGTCGAGGACGAGGATGCGGGGATTGACAAGAAGCGCACGGGCAAAGGAGAGGAGCTGCTTCTCGCCCGTCGAGAGCATCTCGCCGCCTTCGCCGACCTCGCTGTCAAGCCCTTTCTCCATGCGGGAGACGATGGCGTCGGCGGAGACGAGCCGCAGAGCCTTGCGGATCTCCTCGTCGGTCGCGGACGGCGCCCCGTAGCGGAGGTTGTCGCGGACGGTTCCAGAGAAGAGATGGGGCTGCTGAAGCACGTAGCCGATCTTGGAGTGGAGCCAGAGCTGCGAGCGTTCGCGGACGTCGCGGCCGTCGATCAGCACCCGCCCCGATGTCGGCTCGAAGAAGCGGCAGGCGAGGTTGACGAGCGTCGATTTGCCCGCGCCCGTCTCGCCGACGATCGCGACCATCGTGCCGCGCGGCACTTCGAGGTTGAAGTGGTCGAGGACGAGTTCCTTGCCGTCCGGATAGCGGAACGTAACGTCCTCGAAGACGACATCTCCGGCGAGTTCCTCCCAGTTTTCGCGCCTGGGGTTGAAGACGTCGCCGTAGCGGGCGATGACGCCGGGTGTGTCGCGGACGTCCGATTCCGTCTCGAGCAGGCGCGAGACGCGCTCGATGTTCACCTGCACGGTGATGATGGAAGCGACATCCCTGACGATCATCTGAAGCGGTTCGATCATGCCCATCGCGTAGGAGAGGAAGACGGCGAGCGTGCCGATCTCCATTGCGCCCGCGAGGGAGAGCCGTCCGCCCTGCCAGAGCACGAGCGAGAGCGCCAGGGCTGCGGCAAAGGCGATCGTCGATGTGAAAAGCGCCGAGAAGTGCGTGGCGTGGACGGAGACGCGGCGCATCTCGTCCGTGTGGCGCTCGAAGGCGCTGCGGACGACATCCTCGACGACGAGCGCCTTCACGGTTTTCGCACCGGTGACGCCCTCGTTGAAGCCGTCCGTGATCTTCGCGTTCGCCTCGCGGATCTTGTGGTTCAGCGTGACGAGGCGCCGCTGGAAATAGCCTCCGACCAGCACGGCCGGCGGAACCAGCAGCAGGATGAAGAGGGCGAGTCGCGCGTTGATGGCGAACATCACGGCGAGCATGCCGGCGAGGTACGAGGCGCTCCAGACGAAATCCATCGACGTCCAGGAGAAGAAGAGGCCGATGTTGTTCGTGTCGCTCATCACGCGGGAGTGGATGTAGCCGACCTTGTTCTGGTTGAAGTAGGCGAGCGAGAGCGTCTGCAGGTGGTTGAAGCAGGTGTCGCGGAGGTCGCGGGCGAGACGCACCTCGAGCTTCGCGCAGAGGTAGGCGGAAACGAAGTTCACAAGGCACTGGGCGACGATGACCGCGATGTAGAGCGCGGCGAAGCCCCAGATGCCGGCAATCGTCTTTTCGCCGATGAAATGGTCGATCGCATGGCGGTTGAAGAGCGGGAAGGCGGCATCGCAGGCGCTTCCGAGGAAGCCGAAGAGAACCATCGCGACCATCGACGGCAGGAAGGGGCGGAGGAAGGGCGCAAGCCTGGGGATGCCGAACCAGCGGAGGGACTTGCGGGGTGCGGCGGGGGCGTCAGCAGGCATGGCCGGCCTCCATTCCCTCGGGATTCGTCTGGATGTCGTGGATGCGGCGGTAGACGCCGCCCCGGGCGAGCAGCTCCTCGTGGGAGCCAAGTTCCGCGACGCGGCCGCGGTCGAGGACGAGAATGCGGTCGCAGCGCATGAGCGTCTGGATGCGGTGCGAAACGAAGATGACGGTCGCGCCGTGACGCGTTGCGAAGAGCGACTGGCGTATCTTCGCGTCCGTCTCGGCGTCGACGGCGGAGAGGGAGTCGTCGAAGGCCATCACGGGCGTGTGGCGGGCAAGCATCTGCGCGATGGCCACGCGCTGCCGCTGGCCGCCCGAGAGCGTCACGCCGCGTTCGCCGACGAAGGTGCCGTAGCCGTCGGCGAAGCGCGCGACAGCCTCGTCGAGACAGGCCGCGCGAGCGGCCGCCTCGACCGTTTGGTCGTTTATTCTGTCATTCGGTTGGTCGGTCGATCGGTTGATCGGTTGGTTGGCGGACGCCATCGCAAGCGCGATGTTCTCCTTGAGCGTCCGCGAGAAGAGGTAGGGTTCCTGGAGAACGAGGCCGACGTTGCGGCGAACCCATGTCGCACGCATGTCCGCGAGGTCGACGCCGCCGACCGTGATGCGGCCGCCGTCCGCAGGGAGGTCGTAGAGACGCGCGAGGAGGAGAAGCAACGTCGACTTGCCCGCCCCCGCGCCGCCGAGAATGCCGAAGGTTGTGCCGGCGGGAATGGCGAAGGAGACGTCGTCGAGCACTTTCGGCGCACCGGGCGCGTAGGAGAAGGTGACATGGGAGAATTCGATTTCGCGGTCCATGGGCGGCTCGACGGCGCCCGCGCGGTCGCGTTCCACGGGCGCCTGCATGATGTAGAGGAGGCGGTCGACGGAGACGCCCGCCTTGCTCATGCCGGAGATTACGCGGCCCAGCGAGCGGACGGGCCAGGCGAGCATGGCGTTGTAGGCGATGAATGCGATGTAGTCGCCTGCCGTCATGTGTCCGCGGACGGCCGAGACGGCACCGAGGGAAACGACGGAGAGCACCTGCAGGCATGAGATCATGTCGCCGACGCACCAGAAGCCGCCGATGAGTCGCGCAAAGCGAATCCACAGCGCGCAGCAATCGCCGCTGGCATGCCCGAAGCGCTCCTTTTCCCACGCCTCCTGCCCGAAGGCGCGCACGATTCGCGCCCCGGACAGGTTCTCCTGAACAAGGGCGGAGACTTCGCCCTCCTTCTCATCGGCAACGAGGAAGCGCTTGCGTATTTTCCCGTGGAAGAAGGCCGAATAGCCGACGATGACCGGAATGAAGGCCGCCGCCACGAGCGTCAGGCGGACGTTCATGCGAAAGAGGAAGACGAGGGCGACCACGAGAAGGAGGGCGACGCGGAAGAGGTTCATCATGTCCTCTGCAAGAAAGCGCTTGACCGTGTCGACATCCGATGTGCACCGCTGGAGGATGTCGCCCGTCCGGTTCTGGACATGCCAGGAGAAGGGCAGGCCGACAATGTGCCGGAAGAGACTGTTGCGCATCCGCTCGACGAGACGCTCCGCCGCCATCGCGTTGAAGAGCGCGCGGCCGTAGCGCGCGGCGGCGGCGAGGAGCGCCACCAGGACGACGGCGAGGGCGATGGCCCAAAGATGCCCGCGCAGGAACGCCACGCCGCCGACGCGATTGACGAGCTGCGCGACGGAAGCGGGAATGCGCATGGGCTTGTCGCCAAAGACGGAATCGACCGTGAAGGCGATGATTTTCGGGTTCACCAGGTCGAAAAGCGTCGCAAGGGCCGAAAAGACAATCCCCCACGCGAAGAGCCGCTCGCTCCCCTTCAGAAAATGGCGAAGCAGTTTCCCGCGCGACGGGAAGGCTGGGGCGTCGTTCGCGTCAGAATGTGGATTCGTGCGTGACACAGGCGAATGAGAAAGTAGGCGGTCCGCCAAGGCGTCCTTCCGATTCCTGAACAACCCCGGCCAATGTCCCGCCCGATAAATTCCGGCCTCGTTGCCTAGGGATGCTTTCGTCAGGCGAGGACGCGTCGCACACTTTCCCGCGTTGAGCGCCGCGGACGACGCATGGCGGAATCAGAGCAGGCAAATCGGTCAGAACTTTGCGGACGGGACACTGGAATCCCTGGGAAATCGAAGCGCCAGCTGCACCAGTGCCGGACTTCATTGCCGACAGGGTGGAAAATCAAGGAGCCCGGGGCGCTATTTTCCAGCTCCGGGGGCGGTGAGGCTCTCGCGTTCCTGGAAAAGGCGGCGGCGCTCATTGGAGATGGCGCGCAGGCGGACGGCGTTGGTGCTGACCGTGGCGACCTGGTCGCGGAACTCGGGAAGCTCGTCGAACTTCTTGCGAAGCTCGGTCTGGATCGCGGCGATCTCGACACGGAGGGTGTCGATCTTCTTGCGCAGTTCCTTCATCTCGGGCGTGTCGTGCTTGCCGCTCTGAAAAGCTCGGTCAAGCGCATCGGCCATGTCCTTCGTGTCGCCATGGAGCTGGATCTGCTCGGCGCCGAGGGTCGTCAGCCTGGCATTGATTTCTTCGAGCGTCTCGGCTCCAAGGGCGAAGGCGGCGGTAGCGGTGGCGAGGACGAGGAGTCGTTTCATGTTCATGGTGTCTGCTTCCTTTCTGGTTGGGTTTTCAAGGGCTGCTTGCGGCCGGAAGTGACGATGCGGATGTCGTCGCCGACGGGAACGGAAAAGGGCGGGGCCGCGAGCAGCATGGGCTGCGGCCGTTTTTCCGGTGCCGTCCTGAATTTTTCCGGAACTGAAAGTGGTTCATGTCTTTCTCGCGGGATGCCCGCCCCTCGTGTCTCGCCCGATAAATTCCGACCTCGTTGCGCAGGCTTGCTTTCGTCAGGCGAGAACGAGTCAAGGAGCGCTCTCTTCCGCGTTGAACGACAAGGACGAAGCATGGCGGGATCAGGACAGGCAAATAGGTCGGAACTTTTCGGACGAGACACTAGATGCCCTGGGCGGCGGCGGCGCGTGCGCATGCCCGAAGAAGGGTTGCGCGCGCGGGGGTCTTCAGCGTCTCCGGAACGGATGCGAGCTTCATGACGTCGGCCTTGAAAAGCTTTGCCGTCCAGACACACGCCTGAAGATACTCGCCGTCGCGGTTGAGATGGATGGTGTCGGCCTGGGCAACGCCGTTCTCGTCAGTGAAGAAGTTGCCGACGACATCCTCGGCCACCTCCGTGACGGGAAGGCGTTCGCGGTAGAGCTGGACCGCCTTGCCGGTCGGAATGATGTCGAAGCCGTTCTCGGCGGCGAGCCTCCCGTAGTTGACCGTGAGCCGCTCGTACATGCCCGTCTGATCGAAGCCCCAGGTGCCGGCGCCCTTCGTCTCCTGGTTGCAGATGCGCGCGTCGGCGTTGCAGTAGCTCCAGGTCTGCTGGACGACGATCTTTGCTTGCGGCGCGTACTTGCGGATGGCGGAGATCACCATGTCGGCCCACGGATGGTAGGTGTCGGGCTTCCAGCTCTCATGGCTCGCCTGCTGGATGGTGACGATGTCCCACTTGTCCGCCGCCAGAAGCTGCGGAATGTTGCCGTGGTCGCCCTTCTCGCCGCCGAGGAGGGAGGCGAAGGGCGCGGCCGCCTGGTCCGTCAGGGAGGCGTAGCTCCAGGTGACGAGGTAGGGCCGGTGGTCGGCATAGCCGCCCGCCGCAATGTTGGCGGCGTGACGCTGCAGGGGACACCCGCCGATGTAGAGGCTTGCGAGGTCGAGGTCGCAGCCGAGTTCGGCGGCGACGGAGGGCATGTACTTCAGCACGCAGATGGAGAAGCTGTTGCCGATCATCAGGATTTTCATGCCAAAGATCATACCACAACTCCGCCCCCGGCGGACAACGAAACTTCGCGACGGGGGTGCCTTGTCAACTACCGGAGGCGTTTTGCGGCATTTTGGCTCCAGGACCTTGCCAGATTCCCTGGCCCCTTCCGCATATGCGTACGGACGGATATGTCGTCCGCCCCAACCCAATTAGAAGAAAGAACCTTGCCAACGCCGCTGGATCCGGCCACGTCAATCGACGAAATGCCAGTGATGACGGGCACCCTCAACGGCGTGTCATTCAACTACACCTACATTGGCTTCGGCGTGAACCGGTCGATGGACGACGCCAACCAGTGGGACCGAAGAGAAGTCCCTCGGCCGATGCGGCGCAAGCCGCGCCGGCCCATCATCCACCCCCGCAAGGATAAACGATGATTTTCATACCCACCCGCTCCGATGATGGCACCACCGACTTGCTTCTTCCCCGTCTGCAGAAGGAGACCGAAGTCTTTCGGTTCGACATCGACAAGTTCCGCGACTACCGCTGGGACATTTCCTCCTTCAGGTTTTCAATGCGCGACGCAGCACTGCGGAACTCTGCGCACTTGTTCACCCCGGACGCGGCTCTTGGCGAAAGCCACGCCAAATGCGCGTCGCGACAAAATACTTCGCCGTACCCGAATGGCACCTTGTCCAAGGCGCCGTCCCCGATTTGCCGAAGGGCAGGCGATGGGCCGTAAAGACCTTGACTCAGACTAAAATTTGCCAGAGCCGATATCTGTTCGTCCGCGAAGCCGATCCTGTGAAACTCGACCTCTCCCACCCCGGGTTTCTCCAAGAGGTTGTTGAAGGCGGGAACGATGAGGCCGTCGCATACGTCGATGGCCGCGTCTTCGCCTGCGCCTGCGGACGCAAGGACGGCGACCACCTTGACAGTCGCCGCAACTACATGAAGGGGAGACAGGAATGGAAGCCGGTCAAGTATTCACCGGAGGAAGAGACCTCCATCCTGGGCTTTATGTCCGAAACGAGGTTGGCTTTCGGGCGTTTCGACTTCATCCGGCGGGAGGGAGTCCTGTACTTTTTGGAACTCAACCCCCATGGGCAATGGGTCTGGCTGGACGAGCGGGACGAAACGGGCCTCGTCTCCGCCGTCGCAGACGCCATCCTCGCCGCCGAGGGGCGCGGTCAGGCGCTTGACCCGCGAGAAGCGCAATAGGCGGAAGCGTTATTGCGGCGGTTCCGGCTCGTCCAGGTCGCGCGAAGCCGCGTCAAAGTGCCTTTTGAACGCCGTCCGCATGCGCTTTTTTATCTGATACAGGTTGTCGCGCGAAACGTGGTAGAGCGACATCACGTCTTCGGTCGGAATTTCCTCGACGACGCTTGCCTGGAAAATGGCGAAGTGCGTCGATGATGCTTCGGCCCGAAGTCGCCTCATGGCTTCTTCGCGGACAGTGCCGCGCCAGAGCTCGTCCTGCTCCAAGGCCGGGTCGTTCGGCACTTTGTCCATGTTGCCCTTCAGCAATCCGTCGTTCCGCGCCGATGCAGCGCGGCGGCGAAATTCGTCCTTGATCCGCCATTCAACGCGGCGGCGCAGCCAGAAGCGAAATGCTCCCTTACGACGGTCGTAGCCGTCGAAGCCGCCGGGCTTGGCCAGTTCGATAAAGACCGCCTGGACGATTTCGTCGCCATCGGCTCCGACCAAGCCGGCCTGATTGGCCAGGGAAAAGACATATCCGGCGTAGATGTCGAAGAAGCGCGACCAGGCGGCTTCGCTTCCGCCCTTCACGCCGGAAAGGACTGTCGTGCGTGTCTCTTCGTTTTTAAAGGGATGGTAGGACATGGGAAGGTGTGGGTTGTCTGTTTCTGGCTTTTAGCGTCTGGCGGGAAGGCTGTTCGTCACATCGGCCAAGGCGTTGTGCAGGTTTCCAAGGGCTCCGTTGACGATGCGCTGGGCCTCCTCCTTTGTCATGACATGTATTTTGCCCGAACGGATGCCCTCGCGGATTTCACGGAGTGGGTCGGGTTCCGATTCTGCTGGCCTTGTCGAAGTTTCAGTCAGCGGAACAGTTCCCGTGGAAACCGTGGCCGAGCGCCGCCCCAGCGCCCAGGCAAGTGCGAGAAGCAGGGCCCCGCAAACCGCCCCGAGAACGGGAAGTGCGATGCGTTTCACTTGACGCGACACTCGATGGCGGCGGAGGCGGGCGAGCGCCTTGCGCATGGCCTTGGCGGAACGGTAGCGCAGTTCCGGCGCAACGGACATGGCCTTCTCGATGATTGCCAGAAAATCACGGAAGTCAGGATCCGAAGTGTCGGCCTCGGCGCAGGGGGCGGAACCGGCCTCTTCCGGCGGACGTCCTGTTGCTATGCGCCAAAGCGTCCGTCCAAGGCTGAAGACGTCGCCTTGCGGTGAACCGTGGTTCTCCGGCGGCACGTAGCCGGGCGTTCCGACGATCGAGGCGGCCTCGCGGACGTCCACGACGAGTCCGGCGTCCGCAATGACGGGTCTTCCATCGATGAAGAGGACGTTGCCTGGCTTCACATCCCGGTGCAGAAGATGGTGGCGCTGGAGATGCTCGATGGCGGAGGCGAGACGTGTGCCGATTGAAAGGCACTTCGAAAGCGGCAGCGCGGTTTCGGCGGACGCGACGGAGGCCAGCGTTAATGGACGGTAGGATTCCGCGTCTGTGGCGGCTTCCCCCTCCGGATCGGCCAGCTCCATCGCGACCCAGAAGGCGCCGCCCCCCGGCTCGTCGCCCGAACCGAACACGCGAACCAGGCCGGGATGGTGCGGAATGCCGGCCAACAGCCGCCATCCGCGCCTTTCGCGCTCCCAGTCGGCTTGCCGCTCAGGCGTCTCCGGGCGCGGACAGACCTTGAGGGCGACTCTTCCGGACCGACCCTCCGCAAGAAAGACCCTGCCGTGGGCGCCGCTGCCGATTTCGCGCAATACGCGAAACGGCGTCGAAACACCGCCAATGGGGTCTGAAGTCTTGTCTTGGCGCA
>JAEEGL016816905.1_pt1 | contig 22558 bp, 7 predicted proteins | sample 9134231 | NCBI WGS metagenome assembly JAEEGL01 (sample SAMN16246548, study PRJNA631951) | gut metagenome | biome: gut microbiome; feature: rumen; material: fiber-attached | host: Bos | place: Iran: Karaj | collected 2018-10
CCGCCGTACTTGACGGTCCTCTTCGCGAGAAGGGCCGACAGCTCGGCCAGCGAGAGCCGGTAATACCGCTCGAAGTAGGCGCGGTCGTCATCGGTGATGACTGTCTCGTCGTTCTGCTTCGGGTTCTCCGACACCCTCTGGTACGACGCCATGAGGGACTCGTCCGTTACTCGTTCGAAGACCTCACTCTCATGGATGGTGATGGTCCAGACGTTGGTGATTGTTCTGTCGATTTCCATATCTCTCCTCCTTTATCTTTGAGCGAATTCCATCGTGGAAGTCATCATGCCGGGGTCTACTTCGGGCAGGGACGCCTGGATGTCGGCGAGCTGCTGCTGGCTGACGCCCTGCCCGTTCTGGATCTGGGACTGCGCCTGGCCGATCTTCGTGAGCAGGTCCTTGCCGAACGGTACGCCCATCTGCGCGTACTGCTGGATGGAGGCCGCGCCGTTCAGAAGGAGGTTCGCCATCAGCTGCTCCTGGAACAGACGGACGACCGCGTGGTCCATCGCACGGCGGATCTGGTTGTGGAGCTTGTACTTCCTCACCTCGGCGGCGACGTAGTGCTTCGCCTCCTCGTTCGATCCCTCCGGAGCAGGGGAGTAACTGTCGCCCAGGTACTGCTGGCTCAGCTGGATGAGCTTGTAGTCGCGCTGCTCGAGGAACCAGGCGAAGGCCTCGGCGTAATCCAGGACGTTGATCTGGGAGTTGGACACCTGCTGGGCGTAGAGGGATGCCGGGGTGCCGGCCACTGCGGCCTTGCCCTGCATGGCGCCCTGGACGCCGGAGATGTCCATCATCATCTTCATCATGAGGTTGATCATCTCGAACTGGCCGATGTTCACCTGGTGGCCGGTCAGCTGGGTAGGAGGCGTGATGCCGTCCTTCATCTTGATCTTGATGACGCCGCGGTACTTCGTCCACTCCTCGGCGATATCCTCGAGGTCCATGTCGTCCGGGATGCTGTCCTCGTCGACGAGCAACACGCCCTGCTGGCTCGCGCTCATCGCGAAGTCGAGGTTGATGAGCATCCGGTTCACCATCCGCTGCTGGTCGATGAGGTCATGCACCATGCCGTAGGCCTGGCCCTGGAAGAGCGGGTAGAACTTCACGACGTAGCAGTGACTGTTGTGCTGGTACGGGTTCTCCGCCTCCCACAGGACGTGGCCCCACGGGGAGAGGTGGTAGTAGACCCACCGGCGGACGTACTTCTTCTCGTACACGATCTTCAGCTGGTTGACCGGGTCGTCGTAGTCGACACCCAGCTCCACGGCCATCTTCTTACGGCGGGCGATCTCCGCCTCGACCTCGTCCTGCTTGTCCGGGAACTCACGGGAGGAGTAGGTGTCGTAGGATGCGTCGGCGTAGTCGTGGACGGTGAGGTCCCAGAATCCCTCCAGCCGGCAGACGCGGACGATCCGGCAGTTGCCGTCGCTCGTCGTGCCAAGGAAGCTCTTCGCCTCCGGGTTCGCCTGGACGAACGCCTGCCACATCACCGGGAGGACGTAGCTCTCGTGGTGGTAGATGTCCTCCAGGGCCTGCTCCTGCGCCTTGTTGTGCGCGTACTTGGACTTCACCTCGTCCAGCGGGATGTCGACGAAGTCACCACAGAAGTGGACGTCCTTGCCGGCCACGTCGGACGCGTCCGGGTTCTGGAAGTAACGGTGGTAGTCCAGCGAACGGAAGAACGGCATCGGCTGCTTCAGCACGTCGTCGTACGCGTAGCCCGTGATGTAGAGCGCCGCGCCGGTGACGAGGAAGGACTCGTACTCGCGGGCGTCGCGCTCCACCGAGTCGTTGTAGCGGAGCACGTCGTTCAGCTTCACGCTCATCTGGTCGGCCGCGAGCTGGCCGCCCTCGTCCGAGGAATAGACCACCGACTTATACGGGGCGTCGCGGAACTGACCCAGGACGTTACGCACGATCGGGCGGATGAGGTTGTGCTTCAGAGCGGGGCGGCCCTGGCTCTTGATGTACTCCTCCTCCGTGATCTTCTTCACGCACCCGCAGCGGTCCTTGATCTCGACGAGGTCTCCCCACTGCTTGCCCTTGTAGTAGTCCGCACTGCGGTCCGCCTGTCTGCGGTAGTCCCAGAACGCGTCGTTGCACTGGCCGGCGTAGGTCAGAATGTCCAGGGATTCCTTCGTGCACTTGAATTCGTTCCCGGTCAACTGAATCGTCCCGTCAATGCCGACCTTCGTCTTCGGCCTGGGGGTCCTGCCGGCTCTCGACCGGAGGACCCTTATGTCTGTTTCAGTTACTCGTTTCATATGTTCTACTTACCATATTCATAGTTCATCAGCTTCTCCGCGAGGTTCGCCTGCGCGTTGTAGTACTCGTGCCAGGCGTTCGTCACGTCCTTGTAGGCCTCGGCCGCCTCCGGCGATCCCTTCGGGAGGGAGGCCCAGTACTCGCGGGCATCCTTCCAGCGCTTCTTGAGGGTCTCCACGCCGGGGATCTTTATCTCTTCCTTGACGCTGTACCGCTTGCCGGCGCTCTTACCGGACTTGTGGATCTTCTCCACCTTGTGGTACTCGCCGGTCCCCTTGTCCTTCATCCCCTCGTAGTACATCTTACCGAGTTCGTAGTTCTTGCCGGAGAGAATCCGCTGGATCTTCGCCTTGTCGGGCAGGAGTTCCGGTGTCTCGTACGCGATCTTCTCGGTGATGTCGTCGGACGAGTTGAAGATGTTCATCTTGAGCACGGTCTTCTGGGACACGCGCTTGTACTCGTTCAGCACACCGTTGACGTAGGTGTTTGTGCGGTCCTCGTCGATGTGGCCTGTGAAGCCGGACAGGAACGGGATATCGTCCCAGCGCCGGGGGCGGTCGACGTCCGTGAACATCTGCTTCGCGATATCCTCGGCGAATCTGTAGTAGCCGCCGGCGTAGTTGCTCAACACATCGCGGACGACGCCGGGGGCCAGGTCGATACCGGTAGCCTCACCGATGGCCTGGCAGGCGTCGACGAGCGCCTTCGGGGTGCTCGCGTACGCGCCCTGGTTCTTCGGGACGACGTGCGTGAACGGGTTCTCCTTCATGAGCGCACGGCCCGTGTAGTCGCGGTTGGTTATGTAATCGATCGCCGGCATGATGATATCCGGGGCAGCGGCACGGACGGCGGCGTCTACGGCATTGCCGCCGGCGGTGTAGTTCTCGATCGGGTTGAACGGGAGGATGGCCATGGTCGTTGAGGCGATGTCACCCGCCACGCGTCCGAAGGTCCGATTCGGCATCTTCTGGTAGGCAAACGCGGACGCCGTGATGTCACCGAGGCCGTAGATGGCGCGGAACTCGACGGGGAGCGGGAGGGCCAGGTACCAGTTGTTGAAGCCGAGGATGATGTTGTTCCGGCGGACCCACTCGGGCAGGTTCCAGTACCAGTCGTCGTCCCCTCCGCCGTCTCCGCCGGAACCGATACCGGCAAGCATGGAGTTGATGAACGGCATGAGGAGGCCCATGCCCATGATCGCCGCGGACGTGGCGCCCATCTTCACGGGGGCCGTCTTGTACAGACGGAGGAAGTTGTCGAAGCCCTGGACGCCGGCGTTGTAGAAGTAGTGCGTGGCGCCGAGGTAGGAAGCGAGCTGTCCCCAGATACCTTCTCCGGACTGAGCGCCCTTGCGGTTGAAGTTCACGGAGATCTCCTTCGCGTCGTACGCGGCCCGCAGGCCGGTGCGGCCCATATCGCGGGATGTCTGGTACGTAGTGAACCGGGTCAAGAGTTCGAACGCCTCGTTCAGCGTTCTCACGCCCCAGCTGAAGATTCCGAGGATTGGGACCTCTACGCCGTTGATGTCTACCTTCGCCCAGTCGACGATACGTTTCGGGAGCCTGGGAGCCATCGTCTTCTCGAGGTCCTTCTTCAGCTTCTCGACGGAGCGGACGACCGTGTAGCCGGTCTGGCCGCCGTCGCGCATGAACTCCATGAACGCCTTCTCGCGCTCGGTGGGATTCTGCTTCTGCTGCAGCTTGCCACTATCCCACTCCGCGGCCAGTTTGATCATCGGGAAGGCGAAGGCGCCGTAGCCGAAGTTCTTTATCCAGTTCTTCGCGAACCGGTGGCGGTATGCCCTGTCCTCCTTCATGTGGAGGGCGACGAGGGCATAGGTCGTATCACGGATCAAGTTCTTCGCCGTGAAGTCCAGGGAGTAGGTTGTGAACAGGTTGGAAAGGACCCTGCTCGCGCCACGGATGGCCTTCTCGATTTCTCCCCTCTCTCTCCTTCCGTAGCCGGACACGGCCCTAGCCATGGCCGGGTCGCCGTTCACCCAGATCATCCGGTCGGAACCGCCGATCTTGACGTGGATGAGGTGCTGGTTGCGGTGACCCCTGTTCGTCATGATCTGGTCGATCTTCAGCCCACGGCGTCCCTGCCGGGCCTCGCCCTTGGCCTGCTTCGCTTTCATGGCGGCCTCGAACTCCTCGATGGACTGAGTACCGGTCTGTTCGTTCGTAGTCGGGTCGACCTCGGGCTCCGGGTACGCGAGCTTCCACTTACCCGTCGCGTCGTCCTTCACGTACCACGGGTTCCGCTCGGAGAGCAGACTGTTCTTCCCGAGGTTGACGGTGAAGTTGAGCAGAGCCTGTCTCGCCCAGTTCTCGTTGCCGTTGACGATCTCGCGCTGGGCGATGTTAAGGATGTTGGCCAGGGGGTCATCCGCCTCGGTCCAACGTCCCTTCGCGTGTTCGACGACTTCGCCGCCTCCGTTACCGGACAGGGTGGCATAGCCGAAGACGTCTTCCGCGGTGTTCTCACTAAAGCCACGGAGAGGCAGGTAGTGGTCCCACATACGCGGCTTGGACGCCGTACCGCGGAGCCGCTCGTACTCGTCACGGGTGAGGAGCCCGTACTTGTACGCGTGGTCCAGGGAGAAGTCCGTGCAGGACTGTACGAGGTTCCAGAGCTCGTTGAGCATGGCGTCGGCGTCTGCCTGCGCCTCAGCATCGGTCTGGCCGTCCTTACGTACGGTGTCCCTCAGTTGCGCTCTGAACTGGTCGATCATCTCCCGTGCATCGGCCTCGGCCTGCTGCCACTGGTCCTTGTCCTTGTATCCCATGAGGGAGGTGATACCGGACCAGTCCTTCTGCTCGCCGCCGTTCGCGCGTTCCCACTCGTTACGCTCGAGACCGGAGACGGCGTACATGTAATCGAGTACCCGCTGGTAGGCTTCACGTTTTGCCTTTCTACCAGCCCTACGACCGGCGATCTTCCTCTGGATATCCTTCACCTGGTCAATCATCGGGGAGTAGTGTAAGAGCATGTACTCGGTGTACTCCGAGTTGGCGCGGCTGCTGGCCTCATTGTGACGCATGAGATAGTCCTGGCTCTCCGGGAGTTCTCTCATCTTCTCTTCCCAGTTGTCACCGTAGACCTCCTGCATCGCCCTCTGCATACCGATCTTCACAGGCAGATCGGCGTTCTGGTTCTCGATGATCATCTTGTTCAACCAGTAGTCCATGTCCTGCGTGTACTGCTGGGAGGCCTTGTCGCCGACTTCCTTTCTGAAGCGGGTTCCGCCGTCCGGATCGGTGGGCTTGTTCGGGTCGGTCTCGTTGATGCCGAGCTCGCGCTTCATCAGCGTGTCCTTCGCACGGCCGACCGGAGTATCCAGCCAGCCGGGATTGACGGAATGCTCGTAGGAAGCACGAAGGATATAGGCTAGCTCGCGGTCGGTGAATTCGAAGTCGGTCACGCCGAACAGGTCGCCGACGATCTTGCTGAGGACCTCGTTCACGTTCTCGAGGGCATCGCCTCCGTCACGTTCAGCCGTACGCGCCAGGTACTCCTCCATGCCGCGGACGACTGCCGCGTCACCGGGACGGAGCCCGTTGCGGGCGATGTATGCGTTGACCCAGGCACGGCCCGCGTTGTCGAGCGCTGCGTAAACGCCGGTCATCATGTCGTTGAACCGGTCGCCCAGGAGTTCCTGCAGGCCCTTGTATCCGACGGTCTCGTGAACCACGGTGGCGACCGCGTCACGCTCGTCGGCCACGTTGTCCATGCAGACGTAGACGTTGTTGTCGTCCGGGTCGTAGTAGCCCTTGTCGGTCTTGTGGCCGTCCGGCATCCGGTCGCGGGAGATTCCGTTCACTCCGGACTTGATGACGGCGGGCATGGTGCCGAACGCCTGGATGGTAGCCTCGCGGCCGGCGTCGGCGATCCTCTGCTCCTGTTTCTGCTCCTCGGTCATCGGGGCGGCGCGACGGAAGCGGATGTCGTTGTTCTCCTCGTTGAATCTCTCGGAGAGCGGAACCACATTACCGTTGTCGTCACGGACGACCGTCTCCGCAGACTTGATCTGGTTCGGTGAGAACACGGCGTAGTCGTCAGTAAGATAGTCGTCAGCGGTCTTCCCTTCATGCTCCGCCCATCCGATGTCTGTGACATTCTTCAAGATAAGCCCGTCGTATCCATGCCACATAGCGGTGCGGGCCATGTCATTTGAGGTAGTGTAGTCATCGCCCCACGGGATATCATCCCAGTTCGCACCCTCCGCGTTGTAGGTCATCGGGTTCTCCATCTTGAGATACACCGGCATCGTGGAACCTAGGCCAAGACCCTTCGATGTATCACCGGTTTCTTCGAGGTCGTCCGGGGTGTTGTAGTTATATGTGTCCGCGGAGAGTTTATTGGACGCAAACCAGTAAGTCCCGTCTGGCGCCTCCGACCACTTGTCCGCTTGATCGTCGAAGACTGTAATCTCGCCCTCCTTTGCGGCGGTACCGTGGAACGCCTTGATGGAATACCCGGCCGCCTTCGCAGCCTCGTCTACCATCCGGCCAGCCTTCTCCATGTCTCCGGAATTCACGGCGTCCATGTACTCCTTGTCCTGCTCGGGTGTGACGGTGGACTTGCGGAACATGGTCTGGCCCTCCATCACGGAGTCCTTCATCTCCTGTGTGACGGGGACGGCGTGCATCGTCTCGGCGGATCTCTCAAGCTCCGGAAGATCGATGTCGCCCACCTTGACGCCCCACTTCTTGCCGTATTTGTTCATGAAGCGCGGGAGGATCTCGTCGTAGAAGCCCTTCATGCCTTCGCCGCCGACCTTCAATCCCTCTCCGGAGATTTTTCCTTTCTTGTCCGAAAGAATCTTTTCGGCGATCTCCTTCCCAACAAGGTCTCCAATATTCTTATCGTACAAGTCACTCAGCCCGGAAACACCGGACCTCTCTCCGACGATAACTCCGTTCTCGTCAATAATTGCAGTGTATGAAGAATCGTTCTTGAAGTTGATGTGGACAATCTTTTCTCCACGATTATGCTCGTCTTCTTCATCGCTCCAGTCAACGTTCTCGACCGATTTGCTCAAGTTGTACCTTTCTGCCTGCTGGTCTCCTGTAGTCCATGCCACGTAGTCGTAGCCTTCCTCGGCAGCGAGACGGAGCATACGTTTCATGGCCAACTCGTGCCAGTTCCTCTCGAACGGGGCAGGGGCAACCTTGGAGTTGTGCTCCTTGTTGAACTGCTCGACAAGGATGTTCTCGCGGTCCTCCATCCAGTTGATGAGCTCGCGATTGTGCTCCTGGTATGGTTTCAGCTGCTCGGTGATTTCCTTGAGGTCATCCATCCGGTCCTCCTTGACGGCCTTGCTCCACTCGTCCATGAGTCGACGGAACTCCGGATCGTTCTCGAACGCCCTCTGCTCCTCCTTCAGCCTGCGGTAATCCTCGTCCTCCATCGGGTCGAAACCGTGGCGGTTGTACACCTCATACGCGTCGCGGAAGGCGGTATACAGGCGCTGGGACTCTTCGTTCTCCTCTGGAGTGATCTTGTCGTGCAACTCGTTGTAGTTGCCGTACTTCGAGATGAGACCCTTCATGTAGTCGTCGTACTCCTTCTTCGCGGCATCCGCCTTCACCTGTGCCTTCTTTACGAGCGTATCATCCTTGTAGCCTCCCTGCTCGCGGGCGTCCTGGTGGCGCTTTGACTGGATCTCGTCGATGACGAGTACACGCGGCCGGTTTGAAAGGAGTTTCTCTCGCTCGTCATAAAGCGCCTGCTCGCGGTCCTTAAGCTCTGCGAGATGGGCTAGCTCTTCCGGAGTGCATGCCTCGTAGAACGGCTTCCCAGAGTCTGCATATTTCTCCTTCAGCCCTTCTTTGTATTCATCCTTCTCGGCCCGCGCCTCACCGTAACGGTCGTTTATTTCTCTAACCGCAGGGTTGTACGTCGTCGTATCTCCGAAGCGTACCCATGCAACGGCACGCCCGTTACCGGCGTCTCCGAAGTGGATCTTGTCGTCCGCGTTCCAGGACTCAACCGTCGGTACAACAAGCGCGATCTCCCGTTTGTTGTCGAGGCCCTCGGTGGTGTAGTGCAGTCTGGTCGTGTTGATGCGCTCGGTTGATCCGCCGCCTTTCTGCGTAAGGAAATACACGGCGGCCTCGTCCGGCTCTCCATCCCAGTTAAGCTGGGGCTCAAGCGTCGTCCCTCCGTTGAGATAGAACGCCATATCGAAGTCGTCACCGTACTGCTCGACCATATCCTGGAATGCCGCTTCGTAGTCACCGTCGTGCCGATCGGCGAAGTCATCAAGCTCCCGCTGGTACTCTGCCATGGCCGCCTCGTCCTCTTTCGACGTGTCGGCAACGTAGTGGGTCTCGGAGAGCATAATCTTGTGCTCTGCGATATAGTCGTCGATCTCGTCCTTGGTGAGCGACTTCTTGTCCTGGGACTTCAGCCAATCAGACAGACCGAGCCACTTGTCCTCGCCGGCCTTCAGACCGCCTTCCTTCTCCAACATCTTCACCCACTGCTCGGGCGTGGCCTTCTCCATCTTGATGCGGTCGAGTGCCGCGCCGGCGTTGGAAACGAGACCGAGCTGGGCCTGGTTGGCCTTGCGGAAACGGGTTCCGCTCTCGCCGGTATACGCGCTGCGGTCCCAGCCCCGTTCCTCCGGGGTCTGGTAGCCTTCGCGGTAGGATTCGAGGTCCTGGCCGTTCTCCTTCGCAGCGGCCTTCAGATTCTCGTTGTCGAAGTCGATCGCGTGAGGGGTGTAGCCCTCGAGCTTCATCACCTCTGCGCTTTCGTCGCGGCCCTCCTCGATGGCTGAGAAGTCGTACTCGTCGCGCCTCTCGTCCAGCTGGTCCTCCGCATATCCGAGCTCGCGGAGCCTGGCCTCGTCGATGGGCTCTCCGCTCTCGCGCTCGAGCCAGGTGCCTCCGGCCTTCTGGTTGAGTTCCTTCGCCTCGGCGTCGGTGAGCGCCTTCTCGATCTTGAACGCGCCGGTGATAATCATCGCGGGGATGTCCGGGTTGACGTTCGTGCGGTACTTGTAGTAACCGTCGACCGGGATGTAAGGGAGGCCGGCCTGCGAGTGGTTGTAGTTACCCTTCTCGTCGAAGCCGTACTCCCAGGCCTCGGTCTGGTAGTCCTTGTCCGCGGCGTAGCTGACCTCGAAGAAGACGATGTTGTCCTGCATCACGTCCTTCACTCCGGTGACGGGGTTCGCGACGGCGAACTGCGTGGCGTTCGGGTACTCGGCTAGGTGCTTGCCGGGTCTCCACGCGAGGCCCTGTCCCCTGCTGGAACCGCCCCTCTTGTTGATGGAGGAGTCCTGCACCTTGATGCGGCCCTTCGTGTTCGTTATCATGTTGCCGTCCTTGTCGCGTCGGATCTCGCCGGTGTCGGCGTCGAGCCAGGTCCGGACCGGAGTTCCCTGTCCCTCTACCTGGACCATCTTCGGCTGGAGGTAGTATTTCCCGTCTCCGCCCTGCAGGACAGCGAACGCGGCGTAACCGGTCTTCGTGTTCTGAGGTGCGGGCTTGACGCGCTTGCGGAGCATCGTGCCGGACTCTCCGCCCTCGTTCGCAACAACGGGCGCGGTGTCATTCGAGGGTTCCATGATGAGATTGCCGTCCTCGTCGTACTCGTGCGGATGGTACGGGATGGTGTCGAATTCCTTGTACGCCGCCTCGAGGGCCTTCCGCTCCTCCATCGCCCACTTCCGGCTGTCCGGGGTGAGGTAGTCGAGCGGATAGTCCTTGCCGGTGGTCTCCTTGTGCTTGATGATGGTGTTGATGAACTGCGGGACGATGCCGTACGGGTCCTGCTTGTAGCTCTCGTAGATGTTACGCACGGGGGCGCCGGCGGACTGCGCCTCTGCGGCGGCGCGGTTCTGCAGTTCCTCGAAGGCGTAGTCAATGGGGGTCTTCCCGCCGAGGGCCTCGCTGGGCTGGTCGAAGTTGAACTCGATAGCCGTCTGCGGAGTGTCGGTACGCGCCGTCTCCTTGATGCACTTCATGTACGCCGGATGCTCGGTGATATCCACCTCGCGTCCGCCGCCCTCCGGGGTATTGTCCTTCACCTTCAGACCGTAGAAGCGGGGATGTACACCCCACTCGCGGCAGAGGCGGATGTAGGTCTCGTAGTCGTTGTTGTGGCCGGGGATCTCGACACCGTCGACGATGGTCTTTCCGGGGAGGAAATGCGGGGAGATGCGCTTGCCCGCCTTCTTACCGGTGGTGTATCTCGCCACGTGGATGTTGAAGTGGTCGATGTACATCTGCTCCACCTCTTCGGCGGACGTCCCCTTCGGGATGACGACACCGTCCTCGGCAAGGGCCGCCCGCATCTCATCTCCGTTGAGGAAGCGCTCGTTCTGGATGGAGGAGTAGTCCGTCCACTGGCGCATGTCGTACCACACCGCCTTCGGAAGGCCGGACGCGTGGAACGGGATGAACATGTCGATCCAGTCGGAATCGAGCGCCATCTGCACCTGTGCGTCGGACGTGGCCATCAGCATGACGCCGGCGTTCGGGAATTTCTCGCGGAGCTCACGTGCCTCGTCCCAGTCGAATCCCTCCTGGGAGTTCGGGTGAATCCCGTTGGCGTCCTCGACGGCGGCGATGGACATGTTGATCTTGTAGCCACTGTTACCGAAGATGCGGACGAACTCCGGGGACTTCGTGTACGTGTGACCGTACATATGGTTGACCGCCATGTCGGCCATGAACTGGAAGTAGTCCAGGACGTAGTCGATGCGGAAGTCGTTGCTGGAGTGCATACGGAGGCCGCCCATGCCGTTGATGTAGTCGCGGTCCTTCTGGCTCAGAGTCTTCAGCTCGTCGGTGTAAGGGACGTAGCGGAGGACGTTCTTCGCCTGGGACGCGCTCTTGCCGTACGCGGTCATCTCGCGCCACAGGGCAAGGGTCTCCTGCCCGACGACGAGGTCGTCCTCGTCCTCGATCCGCGTGAAGTCGTTGTGAGGACGGTTCTCGATGCGGTTCCATTTCCACTCGCCAACGAGATCCTCGGCCGCCTTCTTCGCCAGCTTGTCCTCGATACGGAGTTCCTTGCACAGGTGGCCGGCGATGGTCTCGTCGGTCATGAATGTGGTGACCTTCTTATTTTCAAGAAGCTGGTCCAGGACGGTGAGGATGACGTTGCGGTCGTTGCGGTACTGGGCCCAGAGCTGCTTGAGCGACGGGTTGTACTTGATCTCGCCGCTGCGCCATCTCGTGAACACCTTGTACGCCGCCTCGGTGAGCGCGACCTTCGGGTCTTTGCTCTCGCGGGCGGCCTTGGTGGTCTCGTGGCCGTACATGGCGGCCAGGGCCTCCTCCTCGGTCTTCGCGTTGATGACACCCTGGCGGGCGGTCATGAAGTCATGGTAGTACTGCTTCAGCGCCTGGCGCTTGTTCTCGCAGTAGCAGTAGACGCACGGGATCATCTGTCCGTACACGCGCATCATCTCGATGAGCTGGATCATCTCCGTCTGCGTCAGCGGTCGCCCGATCTGCGCCTCGATCTTCTTCACGTACTCGAGGTACTGGAGCGAACGAGGGCAGGAGGTGTCCATGTCGAAGGTCACGATGTACTCGATGTTGGTACGGAGCGGGCCGGCCTTGCTTCCGCTGGTCTTCTCGCCGTACTTGTACACGCCGCCGGGGACCACGTTGTTCACGAGCTGGTCCGCGGACATCCTCTCCATGAGGTTCTCCAGGACCTTGACGACGTGCTCCTTCGCTTCCGGATATGTCATGTAGTTCCGCTTCCATGCGGGCAGAGTTTCCTTTGACATACGCACGTCTCCTACGACCGAGTTGGACGCCATGTCCTTCTCGTTCGGTGTTTTATATCCGGTTGCTTCCTTGAGCGCGGCCTGCTGCTCGTCCATGACGGTGCCGCCCTCCATGACCTTGCCCTGTTCCTTCAGCCCCTCCTGGATGTCCTTCGGGAGAGACTCGGTGGTCATGGGCTCTGCCTCCGCCCGCTTCTTCTCCTCACGGAGGACCGCCTCGTAGTTGGAGAGCGAGTCGCGCAGGAGCGTGAACAGGTCGTCCCGGCTGATGGATTCCTTGGCCACGATGCCGGCCGCCTCCGCAGCGATCTGCTCGGAGGTGCGCGGGATAACGCGGTTGAAGAGGTCCTTCACCCAGTCGACGAACTTCTCGAAGGCGGTGCGGTGGTCCGCGACGTCGAGGTCCTCGGACAGGTTCGCGATGAACTCATCGGCGGCCGCGCGGCGGAGGAACTCCTCGGAGCGGCCCTGCAGATGGCTGTTGTAAGCGAGCCAGTCCTTCTGCTCCTGCTCGCTCATCAGCTCGTTCCAGACGCGGTCGCAGAGCTTGTTGTACTCTTCATCACCCAGGAGGGCGCGGAGACCGCGGTGGGAGATGACCTCGTGGATGAAGGTCTTGTCGACCTCCTCCTCGTCGGTGAGGTACGGCAGGTAGAGGCCGACGGTGTGGGTATCGTTGTCGTACCAGCCGTAGACGATCCCGCCCTTCTCGAGTTCTTCGCGGGCGTCCTTATCGGTCACCTCCTTCGGGGTCATAGCGATCTTCACCTTGACGCCGGTGCGTTCCTCCCACTGCTTCGCGCGGGCGACGCGGGCCTTCTTGCTCATCCTCGGCTTGCGCTTGGGCGCGGCGGGCGCCGGCGCCGGTGCGGCCTGTGCGGGAGCGGGGGCCGTGCGCTGGGAAGCGAGTGTCTGGACTCCGTTCCAATGGGCGGCCTTGCGCTCGAGCTCCGGGAGACCGGCCTCGATCTGGGCGATCTCGTCGTCGAACTTCTTCTTCTCCTCGGCCTTGCGGTTCTCGAAGGCGTCGAGTTCCTCGTTGTCCGGGAGCTCCCACTGGTCGACAGCGTCCTTGCGGGCCTGGAGTCCGGCGATGCGGTTCCGGGCGTCCTCGACGTCCTTCGCGGCCTTTGCCGCCTTCGCCGCGACGAACTTGTTGCGGTTCGCCTCGTTCCTGGAGCCGGCCTCGACTCCGTTGTATATCTCGTCGTACGCGGCCTGCGGGCTCACGCTCGGGTCGTCGTAGATCCTGTTCCCATTCTCGTCCACGGGGAATGCGGACTGCTGGGACGTCTGCTGACTCGCGGAAGATGAATTCTTCGGCGTTGTGATGGCGTGTGTAATAATTTCGCTCGGAACGGTCTGAATAGCCCCATCACCGAATCTCTCAACGAGCAGGTCGTCTATCTGATCCAGGGTTCTAACCTCTCTGCCGTTTGCCCACGACTTCGGGATCTGCATGATAACCAGCCCGTCGGAGCCCTCGTGCCCCCTTCCCTGGGCCTGGGCCTGGAGAAGTTGCTCGATGGTCTCTCGATTGGCGATTGTGGTTGTTCCATTCAAGCCGTTACCGACACGCAGCCCGTCTCGAAGGATAGGCCCAAAATTCCCGGAGCCTGTCTGGTGAACTATGACATAGTTGTTGTCGAAGTCGATCGAGTTGATGTCAAAGTCCTTCGAGTTGATCGGCTTGACGCCGTTTGCGGAAACCTCGTCCGGTACGATGTTCTCTCGGAAATCGTAGGGGGTCATGAAGCCGGTGGCCTGGTTCCCGTTCTCGTCGGTGTAGCTGAACCAGACCTCGGTGTCGTTCGCCTGGTCGATGTCAACCTCTCTCGGCTGACCCTTATAGCTGACCGTGAACTTATCGTTCGGCTTGATCTCCACCTCGGGGACTTCTTCCGCCGCCTGGGTCTGTTCCCCCTGGGTTCCCTGCACAGGAGCCTGGCCCTGGGTCTGCTCCTCGTTGAACGTTGTGAGCGAGCCGTCCTGCTCCTTGGACAGGAGGTTATAGAACTGCGCGACCGGGGCCTCGAGGTACTGGCTGGCAGGGACTTGCATCCCCATGGCCGCGGCGATGCCCTGCAGGGCTTTCTTGTCACCGCTGATGACAACGCCGAGACCGCCGTTGGTCATGCGCTCGATCTTCACCGGGGCGTACACACCGTTCCTGCGGACGACGACGTTGTTGCCGATGTTGGCGGATATGGAGCGGACGCGTCCGGTCATGCTGACGGTGTTCTCCGCCGCCTCGAACGCGCGGGCGCGGACGTCGGCGTCTGCCTCGTTCGCCTCGCGGATGAAGTTATCGGTCTCGAAGATCTCGGCACCAGAGAGCTGGCTCGCCATCACCTTCTTCTGTTCGCCGGTCGCACTGTCGCGGTAGAGGATCGGTCCGTCCACGCCGGTCGGGGTGGATACCGTACCGTCGTTGTTGATCTTCACGCCCTTCGTGGTGATGTACACCGTCTTGGGCTGGCCGTTCTCCTGGACCTGTGCAGCGATGACGATGCCGTCACGGCTGAGGTTCTGGCGCACGGCGGCGTCGAATTCCTCCTCGGCCTTGCGCCCGGCGTCACGATAGGAGTCCACGAGTCCGGCCCGTGCGCTCTTCGCGTTCGCGTAGTTCGAGAGGACCTGGGAGCGCTCGGGGTCAGTCTCCCGGATGGAGGCGGCGTCCTGTGCGAGGACGTATGCGTTTCGGTCGAGCTCCTCGTCCGTGAATCCTGCCTCGACGGCAGCGGCGCGGGTCTCCTGTTCGGCCTGCCGGCTGTCCCATGCGTTCCGGAGGTCCGGCTGCTCGTATGCGGAGGCATAGGCCTGGACGACGGCCATCTTCTCCCGGGAGTCCTCCCACTCGTCGTGGCGGAGGTCCATGGCGTACTTGCCCTGGATGTAACCCATCACCGCCGGGGCAAAGTCCTCCGGTAGCTCACCGTGGTTCTTCTCGCGCGTCTCCTCGCCGAGCTCGATGATTCTTTTCGTCGCGCGTTCCGGCGTCATGCCGGAGATCTCGCTGGTTATCTTGTCGAGTTTCTCAGCGTCCAGCGCACCGCTCTCGATGAGCGGGTTCAGCTTCGCGACGCTCTCGTCGTACCGGCGGGCCATCTTGTTGTAGGCGCTGATGTTCGTGGCCGCTCCAATTGCCGATAACGGCAAGAACGAGAGGAAGGTCGTGGCCAGCTGCTCTCCGGCGAAGAATTCGGACAGGGCCTTCTTGTCACCGATGCCGGGGCCGTCTTCTCCGGTCAGTTTATTATACCCGCTGGAGAGCCAGCCGGCGAACCAGTTGAGACCGGAGCCGCCGACCTCTTCCATCATTTCGTTGAACAGGCCGTCGAACTTACCGTGGTCGAGGTAGTTGCCGATGCTTCCGCGGTAGTTCTGCAGGGTCTTGCCGATGGCCACCTTCGGCGCATTGCCGGTAGCCAGGCGGAAGAGCTTCTGCTCTCCGGCGCTGAGGTACGTGCCGAATCCCTCGGACCAGTTCTCGACGAAGTTCTGGTAGGCGGTATTGGCGAGTGCGTTGACCTTGCTCCGATTGAACTGCAGGCGTCCGAGTTTGTCCACGTCGGCGTACTCGGCGAGCTGCTCGCCATAGGTCTGGATGTTACGGGTCGGGAGTGCCATGGTACGGACGGCGGCGACACCCACGTCGGTGAGCGCCTTGTACCCGAGGCTGGCCTTGATCGGGCCACGGGCGGCTAGTTTCGCCATGCCCTCCTCGATGAGGTCGGTGCCGACACGCTTGCCGAGCTTCTTCTCCAGGTGGCGCATCGTGAGTTTGGTGGCCGCCTTCGTGCCGGCCTTCTCCAGGCCACCGGTGAGGATGAACCCGAGCATGAACTCGAGGGTATCCTCGAAACCGGCGCCGGCCGCTGCCGCCTTGGACACGTCGTTACTGCGGAGGTACTGCGCCTTGGTATACTGCTGAAGGGCGTCAAGGACCGCCTGTTCGCCCCCGGTCAGTCCGTTCTGGATGGCGGCCTCGACGGCGGAGCTCACCTCGTCGTACTGATCGCGGGTCTTCTTGTAGTCCGCGAAGAGCGACTCGGAGTCCTTGATCTTCTTGTTATGTTCGTTGATCTGCTTGTTGAGTTCCTTGGCGTAGGCGCGGATCTTGCTCTCGTCGGCGCCGCTGGCGATCATCTCGTCGAGCGTGGACTGCATGACCTCGATCTCGGCACGGGAGCGTTCCAGCTCCTGCGCGACAGGCTCCAGCTCCTTGGTCTTCTTCTCCAGGTCACCCATCATCCGGGTCACGTCGCGGTCGGAGTAGCCGAGGTCCTTGATGGTGTCGGTGATGATGCCGTTGTATTTGTCGCCGACCTTACGCGCCTCCATGAGCGCCATGCCCTCGGACAGGCCCATGGTGAGGGAGCCCTTGTCGACGTTGTTGATGCCGCCCTGGATGAACTGGCGGATTGCGGTAGCGGCCTGTTCCATGCCGTTACCCTCGTAGCCCTTGTCGTACTTGCTGCCCTGGTTGAGGGTCTGGCGGGCCATGTTGTAGATCTCGTCGGCCTTTGTACGGATCGCGTTCTCCTTCGCCTCTTCGGAAGAGCCGATTTTCGAACCGCCGAACGGGGTGTATCCGGACGCCATCACCTCCGACGTGGAAGCCATCTGCTCGCGGTTCGCCTTCTGCGCCTCGTCAAGCTGGGCCATCGCATCCGGCGTGGTGAGTTCCAGGAACTTGGACTGCACGTTGTCGAGCCGGCCCTTCATGTCATTGTACTTCGCCTCGTTCTTCTTGAGCCACTCGCGCTCCTCCTCGTACTTGGAGAAGTCGACGTTCCTGGAATCGCCGCGCACACTGGAGTACTCCTTCATGTGTTCGGCGTACTCTGCCTTGCGCCTCTCGTACTCCTCGGTGAACGACTTCTCGATGCCCATGGAGTGCTTGAGCTTGTCCAGTTCCTCGGCGGACATGCCCTCGACGTTCTCGCCGAGCTTCTCGGGTTGTTCCTCATTGATCCCGGCGATCTCTCCGACGTTCTTGTCGCCTTTCTTCCGGCGCATCTCGTTGAACATCTCGAGTCCCTCAGCAGCCTCGAACGCTTTCTGCTCACGGGCTTCGGCCTTCTGCCGGGCCTCGTTGGCCTTTCGGTCTTCGAGCATCTGGAGCAGTTCCTCGTCCCGTTCCTGCTTCCTGCGCTCGCGTCCGGCCATTGACCGATTCTCGATCATGGACTTCGCCCACGCCTCGGTCGCCTCGTCCTCTTCTCCGGGGACGTGGCCGTTGGCCTCCTCGCGACGGCGGACCATCGCGTTGAAACGGTCGGTCCGCTTCTGGGATTCAGACTTCACGGGAGCCTGGGTCTGGACCGGCTGTGGATTCGCGTTCTGCTGCCCGCCGTCATAGACGAACGAGGAGAATTCCTCGTAACTGTTTCCCAGTCCCTGGACGTTGGACGAGCTCAGATAGTCGTACACCTTGCGACGGTTGTCGTCCTTCTCCATGAACTTCTGGAACTCGTCCGAGTTATTGCCTATACCCTGTACCCCGGCCGAGGACAGGTAGTCGTATACCTGCTTGTTGTTTCCCTTGATGTCTGCCATCGCAAGAACTAATTTTGAATTATTTTAATTGGAGGTTCACCGGAGCACCTCCGGCGGATGCGGGGGCCCCGCTGGACACTGCGGGCGCCGGATTGTACATGAGGCCTCCGCCCAGGACGCTCCAACCGGGGGTCACGCCGGGTACGACCTGGTCCTGGGCCGGCGTGGTAGGAGTAGCCGGCGCGGTCTGCGTCGAGGTGCTCTTTGACGTGCTCGGGCTTCCAGTCGTGGTGTTGGTCAGAGCCACCTTGATACCCCTGTCGTCCAGCCACTTGTCAAACGTGACCGGCGTCCTTCCGTACTCGGCCTCACTGTTCGCGTACTTGTTATAGGCCTCGAGGTTCTTGAGCATGGCGCGGTCGTCGACGGACAGGCCGGTGCTCTTGGACGTTCCCCTGTGCGTGGCCTTCCAGTCCGCGAGCTGCTGGCGGTATGCCGCCTTCTGCTCCTCGAGTTCCATCTTCTGTTCGTGGAGCTTCTGGTCGCGTTCCTCACGCGCCTGCGCTGCACGTTCCTGTCTCTCGAGCATACGTGCCTGCTGGCGCTCGGCGTCCTCAACGGCGAGCTTCCGCTTGTAGTCCTCTTCGGCCAGCTTGAACTTATAGTCGTCCTCGGCCGTGCCGATGTTCCGGAGGTCGTCCGACGCCTGCACGGCGCGGTTGAACGCGTTGAGATACTGTCTGTCGTCGTACTTCTGGACGTCGGATGTACCGCCGCCCGCGGCCCATCCGCCGAGCTGGGCCATCGAGGTGATGACGTTGCCCAGGGCGTTGTACCTCGCCATGGCGACATTGTCGGTCCGGGCCTGTTCCGCGGCCGCACGGCGCGACGCGAGCATCGACTGGAAGGTATTGTCGCGATTCTCCCTGGCCTTCTGAACCTCGGGGGATTCGCCGAATATGGATGCATACATGTTGTTCATCGCACGAACCTATTTACACGCTCGAGATGTTGCCGTTCCCAAGACCGCCGAGACGCGGCGGGGCGAGCGGGCCGAACTTGTACGCCCCGAGCTGAGATACTTCGTTTGCAATACCCTTAGAGGTTGCCGCCGCTTCCGGGGTCTGGACTGACCCTGCTCCAAGGGAGGTACCCGCTCCGTCGAGGAGCCCGGTGGAGCCGTAGGACAGGATCGCGTTCGCGGTCTGCTGGCCCCAGCGGTTCCAGTCCTGCGCGGCCTGCAGGTAGTTGTTCGCCTGCATGTTCGCCTGCTGCTGGTTGAGGCTGACCAGCTGCGCGTCGAGCCGGTCGCGCCGTGCGTCGTTCGCGGCCAGGAGCTGGTTCTGGAACTTATCGAAGCGTTCGTTTCCGGCCTTCATCGCGGCGAGACGGTTCTCCGTCGTGGCGCCGCCTGCGGTCAGCATGTTGTTGACCGCGTCCCTGGTGTCCGCGATATCCTGCTTCGCGTTCTTCAGAAGGGCGCGTTCCCCGGTTGTGGGGTCGTAGTTGTACAGCGACCTGTTGTTCGCCTTCGCCCACTCGTAGAATGCGTTCTGCGTGTCGGCGGCCTGGCCCCTCTTGTAAGCGCTGGCCCCGGCTGATCCGGCAGATATGAGTCCTGCACCGATGAGTGCTGCGGTTGATATTACCATGGCTTGGATGTTTTAGGTTAAGAACCGGCGTACTCGAGATCCGCGAGCGGCGCGGTGATATAGGAATCGTCCGAGAGACGGACGACGGCAAGGTGTCCGTTCGGGTAGTTGCTGACTACGGCTAACATAACGCCGGTGTCGTTCTTCGCGTACTTGCCGACCTTCGACGCCTTGTTGAATTTGATACTCTCGTTCATGGCTCTTAGATTTTCAATTTACGGGGCCAAGATACCTATACGGAAAATGCAAGTATTCACGATTTGTGAAAACCTGCCGAAGAGTTATAGTTATGTTTGCCAGTGGAACTTGAAAACCAGGACGCTTATGCAGAAAGAGGTAAAAGACAGGATCAACAAGCGCAAGATCGCGTACATCTACCTGCTCCACCGCATGTTCGAAGGGAGCCCCGCGCTCCTGCTGAAGATCATGAAGATCCCGAACGTGACCATCCCCGACATCGAGGACTGGGACCGCGACTACCGTGACGCGGTCTACGCCACCATCGCCGAGGAGGACGCCAGGGGAGTGGAGATGAAGGACCCCCACGCGGACGTCCCGTCTATCAAGTCCATCAAGGAGAAGATCCTCCGGCAGACCGAGAAGGTCATCGCGGAGACCACCGACCCGGCCAGGCTCGCCTCGGCGTACAAGGTCCTGTCGGAGTTCGAGGTGGCGGACGACAAGAAGGACAAGAGCGTCCTGGACGCCATCAACGAGATCGTCAAGCCGCTCACCCCGAAGAAGAAGGAGAAGCTCACCATGCTCGAGAAGATGAAGCAGCAGGGCCGTCTCCCGGAGGTGCCGAAGGAGGACTCCGAGGAATCAGACAACGAAGAATAAATCCCAGATACTATGGCAACCGATACCAACCAGACCATCCAGGACAGCCGCAGGGCGGCGATGTCCTTCCTCGAGAGCGCCAAGAAGAAGGCGGAGGACCGCAAGAACCGCAGGCCCACCTATCCCCGCGGCGGCGGTTCCCGTGGCGAAGTAAGCGCGGTGGACAACTTCCTCGGCGCAGGGCGCCGCAACGAGGCCCGCGCAGCAGCCGCGCAGAACGGAGGCGAGTCAGACTTCGACCTCGCCTGGAGAATCAGCAGGATGTCCGACGATGACTTCGAGAAGGCCGTCGCCGACGGCTCGCTCACCCCGGAGCAGATCCGCCGTGCGGGCGAGTACGAGTACGACACCTACATGGGCGACGTATGGAGCGAGGGCGACCACGACGACGAGGTCGAGCCGACCTACGAGGAGTTCATGTCCGACCCGGCGAAGTACGGAGCCGAAGACATCGAAGACCCGGAGTTCCCCCGCCGCTTCTCCAGGTACAACCCGGCGAGATACCAGAAACAGTAACGAGCCATGGCCGCAGACAACTTCATATACCAGGGTATCAACCGGGCGGTCAGCGACTACACCGGTGCAAGGGCCTGCGAGGAGCTGATCAACCTGCGGCCCACGGAGGGCGGCGTGGCTCCCGTGAAGGACTTCACCGCCGTCATGACGGACGTCCCCTTCGACAAGATCTACGTCCACCACACCACGTCCGGCCCGCACTACATCGTCGTACGCAGGGTGACGGAGGAGGACACGGTCCTCGTCCAGTACGTAGACAGTGACGGAGAGGACATCCAGACCCTGTTCAGCACTCCGGACAACGGTGACCAGACGCTCGACGCGCTCAGCTACGCCTCCGCAGGCAACATCATCCTCATCAGCCTGTGCGACCAGACGGCCCAGCGGTTCAAGAACGCCGCGTGGATCTGGAAGGGAAGCACGTACGTCGCGATGGAGGCCGACGTCCCGGACGTCTCCTCCTACACGATAAGCAGCGTGACCGAGACGGCGCAGACGAACATACCGCCACTCGGGGAGTCGACCATGAAGGAGGACGTCGTGAGCGCCGTGGAGAACGGCTTGAGCGCCATCCAGGAGAACAACCCCAGCCTCTGCATCGGCCCGGTGATCATCGCGACGGCGTTCAAGACCAAGGACGGCAGCACGTTCTGGACGAGCGGGTGGAAGGTGTACGACCCCATCCCGTCGTTCAACGCGGACAACCGGTTCTACCTGGACACCAACTCCAACTGGGCCCTCAACCAGGTCTACCGCGACTTCGGCTACTACGCAAAGTACGACCACGCTTACTCCCTGGCCCCGCTGACCGACGGCGGCACACAGGGAGGCTACGAGGTGGGCTCGTTCGACACGATAACGGTCCCCGGGGCGAAGCTGACGCTCACGTTCCAGCCCATCAGCGGGTGGAACGAGGAGACGTCCGTCGTCCAGAGCCTCGAGGTGTACGCGTCCCGTCCCCAGGTGTTCATCGACGCCGCGAACGCGGCCGACGGTTTCCTCCGCATGTCCAGCGAGGAGTACCTCATCGTCCCGCAGAAGAAGTACGAGGAAATGGAGCTCGACGGCCAGCTGCTGTACCGCCAGGCATCCATCCCGATGGCGTCGCTCATCGACGGCCAGCAGACGGTCGAGCTCACCTTCGGCGGCAGCAAGCAGGTGACGGAGGACACCCTCGCGGTGGACACCGGCACCCTCAAGCGCTACGGACGTATCCTGTCGTACAACGCCAGGTTCCACTTCTACGACTCCGTGTCCAGGATCGACGAGATCGGGATGCCGTACTTCTGCCAGAACGCGTCCGGCAGCGCGGCCACCGCGGACGTCTTCGTCCGGTACGCGGACAACAACCGCGAGGGCCTCTACTACCTCGGCACCGAGAGCCTGTACAAGTCCGCCACCGTGAGCAGCGGCGTGACGAAGATGGTCATCTCCCCGTCGCTCTGCATCAAGGAGGTGATCGTCCTGTTCGGCGGGACGACCGGGCCGTGGCACACGGAGTACTACCGGATGACGTCGTCCTCCTCGTACAACTACTCGATCTGCGTCGGCGGCCCCTACGAGACGAAGGACACCTCCTCGCAGCAGTACGTCCAGGACCTCATCGCCGCGAAGTCCAACACGACCATCACCACCGAAGAGCCCGATGCCATCAACGTCACGGAGCAGTACAACCCGTTCGTCTTCCTGGTAGAGCACTCGTACAAGGCCCCGGGCAACGTCATCGACGTGGTTCCCCAGATGGCGGGCGTTGTGGATGCCAACTACGGCCGCGACCCGCTGAACGTATTCACCGAGCGCGGGACCTACGCCCTCACCCAGGGAAGCGCGAACGTCCTCTACGGCGCGTTCCTGCCCCTGTCGAACCTCCGGGCATCCCGCGGCGCCCTCTCCCTGGAGAGCGGCATCTACTTCCTCGCGGACGGCGCCCTGTGGCTCGTCTCCGGGCGAAAGGTCGTTCTCGCCAGCGAGGCCCTGTCCCTCGGACCGCACAAGTACATCCGGGAGTGCCTGGGCTACA
>JAEEGL012412224.1_pt1 | contig 22557 bp, 17 predicted proteins | sample 9134231 | NCBI WGS metagenome assembly JAEEGL01 (sample SAMN16246548, study PRJNA631951) | gut metagenome | biome: gut microbiome; feature: rumen; material: fiber-attached | host: Bos | place: Iran: Karaj | collected 2018-10
CTGTGGAACATCATCGTATAGAGACAATGTGTTCAAGACACCATCCAACAACCATTTCTCCAAAGATCCCTGATTTAACAGTTCTTGCATCAGAGAGTAAGTGGTATCTTCGTATTTATATAGTTTTTTCTTGCCTCTTTTAAGTTTTTCACGAAACTTCACATTATAGTAGTCCTTCATATCCTGTAAGTCCTTCTCGATTGTTCTGCGGGACACAGGATTTCTCTCAGGATCTGCATGATAATTACGAACGGCATTTGTACATACCTCTATCAAGTCGTCGATGTCAAAGCTGCCGTATTCATTGCGGAAGCATCTGTCCAGAGCTTTATATCTAATAAACTGATCGTTATTCATTGATTAGTTAGTATTTGTTCGGTTGCAAATATAAGCATTTTTCATTACATATCAACAATCCATCGTCAAAAATCGCTATTTCCCATGAAAAAAGTTTCCTTTATCTTCAGAGCCTCCCATTTACAAGCCAAAATGTGTGATCATATTCTTCTTGACATTGCACAATCAAGTGCACAGTAATCTGTGCGATGCCAACCGGTTCCCTCATAATTATAGGAAAAGGTATAAAAATATGGCGGTGTCGAGAGAAATGTGTACATTTGCCAAAACTCAAAGAAATAAGTCCTACTTGAGACACCGGTTACGACTATCGGCATCACCTTTTCTATCGCAAATTCGGCAAGGCGACAACAGAGAAAAAAGACATAATTCTAGCTGATACTAACTAATCAATCTGAATGGTTTCTTTTGTAAAGATCGGCTTGTTCATTTTCGTCATTCTTTTGAGGTAAATTGAAGAGATAACGAAAAAAATGAGTGCTAAATAACACTTTTTTGAGAATCTAATTGGAACAATAAAGGAAAAGTCTTATATTTGCACCAAATTAACACAAATACTATGGCAAACGTCAAGAACGGAGCATTTAGAGAAAGCATCATTGACAGGTGTCTTCGGAGTCGGAGGGGGTACTCCACTCAGGAGATATTTGACAAGGTGAATGATGCCTTGCGGCTTCGTGGCGAGATGCCTATAAATGCTCTCAATACAATTCGCAATGATATAGTTTCTATTCAGAGCCGTTGGCATACACTGGTAGAGGAAATCCGTATCGGCCGTGAGAAAAGGTATCGTTATGAAGATCCCGATTTCTCTATTTTCAATTCACCGCTTAATGATGTGGAGATAGAGCAATTAATGCAGTCTGTGTCTTTGCTTCGCAGATTCGAGGGGATGCCAGGCTTCGAGTGGGTAGAGGAAATGAGCGCTCACCTCCAGTCAACAGTCGGCACCTCTGCCGCTCCTGTTATTGGCTTTGATGAAAATCCAGATCTCAAAGGGATGAAGTATTTCACGCCTCTCTTCAATGCCATCACAGAACGAAAAGCTATAAAAATAACTTATCACCCTTTCGATAGCGACGAGATAATAGATGTAGTCCATCCATACTACTTGAAGGAATACAATCAAAGATGGTTCCTTTTCGGTCTTAATGACAGCTTCAAGACAATCTCCAATTTCGCTCTCGACAGGATTGAAAGTCTTGAATTGACCAATACAAAGTTTATCGAAAACACTGAGATAGACTTCGCTCATTACTTTGATAATGTTATAGGTGTATCTGTTAAGTCTAACAAACCTGTCGAAGAAGTTAGGCTATGGGTGGACAAGGAGCAGCTGCCTTATATGCTCTCCAAGCCCATCCACAAGACACAGAGAATCGAAACAAAGAATGACGATGGCAGTGCTATTGTTGCCATCAACGTTGTGCAAAACTTTGAGCTGCAGCAACTCCTTTTATCCTTCGGAGAGCGTGTAAATATTCTATCTCCGCAGTCGTTGAAAGACGAAATTTTAGATAGAATTAAAAAAAATATAGATAATTATAAATAGGTTCAGATAAATTGAACCATTAACCCCTATCTTTGCAGCCGAAAATTGAATCGACGTTTAATAATTGATTTGCATTAAGATGACATTTGAGAACAAGGACATGAGTAACGAAACCGAGAGATTTAACAATGCATTAGATCTCTTCTTTGGGATGAATCCAGCCAAGAGGTATTGGATTCTTTTGGCATTGTATTTTGCCCAAAACAAGAAGTTGCAGGCAATTGACAATTATGAGGGTAATGACCTTATAATGGCTTCAATGTCAATTGATCTCATTGGACATCGTAATATAGTTGAAGAATGGAATCAGAAAGGTATCAAAAGCCGATCTATCGTTGCTATAGTAGATAAAAGCCAAAAGGATATCATAGACGAAATCAATCATGGTTTCGATATTGATGCCATCTATCACCTTGGTTCTGAAAATAGCCTGGGAAGTGGAATTTTGGGTTCGAATCAAATGGAATCAACATACCTCGTTGAGGTAGCAGAAATACTTATTGAAATATCACAAAGTTGGTATGAAAGAAATATCGACTTTGCATTCTTATCTATACTCCGAAGGGCAAAACAAAAAGATCGCTCTGAAATGGGAACCTTCTATCAGCCAGAGGAATTAACCCAACTGATGATTGAGCTCTTAGGGGCTAAAGAAGGTTCTGTTTATAATCCATATGCTGGATGGTGTTCTTTCGGGGCTACCTTATCTTCAAATTGTCATTACTATGCACAGGAATCTTCATCAGATTTTGTTATTGGTAAGTTAAACTTACTATTACATAACAGAACTAATGCCGTGTGCGAGCCTAAAGATCCACGAAACGACTGGAAAGGGGATACTGGGTTTGACTATATAATCAGCGCACCTCCTTTTGGTGTTAGACGCGAAAATTTGTATAGTACGGTTGAGAGAGAATTCCTTTTTCGTTCAGCCATTGATGTGCGTCATAAGGCTATAGGTGTCTATAGATCTGAAATTTGTTTTAATATCGCAATATATCCGCTACATGCACAGATTAAAAGTCTTGTAGAGAACGATTGGATTGAAGCAGTTATCTTGCTTTCAAAAAAAATCTACTCAAGTTCGTTTTTTGAGCCTGTTATTATCATCATCAACAAAGATAAATTGCACAAAAATGCAATACGTTTTGTTGATGCTTCTGACTGTTTTGAAACAACTAGAACATTGAATAAGTTAGTTGTTGATAATATTTTGTCCCTCTTCAATTCAGACGGCGAACATTCAAGATTGGTTACCATATCAGAGATAGAGTCAAATAATTATAATATCTATCCTAAAATGTACTTCAAAAAGGAACTTGAAGTACTCGAGGGGATGAAAGCACTCCATTTACGAGAGGTGCTCACACCTATGCGCATGTATTTTTCTACAAGCAAAAATGGTCGTTATTTATCATTTGTCAAAAGAAATAATATCAATGCTAACGATATTATTCAGGCTAATGATTTAATAATTCGTCCAGTTGATAATCTCCGTTTTGTCAATGAGGATTGCCTTGTAGTCAGAAGAGGTGGACGCTTTGCAGCTAAATATCTTCTAACCAATGGCGCAGATGTATATATGACAAGCCTATATCGTCCATACAGGGTTAATATTGGAATAATTGATCCGACGTATCTTGTTTCAGAGCTTTCAAGGGAATATTTTTTAGAGCAACTTGCTCGATACGGATCAGATATTAGTGGCCCAAGAATAACTAATGAAGAATTTTTGAGCTTAAAGATACTTGTTCCTGCACTTCGTGAACAACAGGTAAAAAGGTCTATTGATGCCATAGAAAAAAGCTTAGAGACCCTAGAAAGTCAAAAAGTAGCTGAGTATAGGAAAAGAATGGATAGTTTTATCCTTAACCAGCGCCAAAGAAAGCACGCTGTTTCCCAGGTACTCAACGAAATTATTCCATCAATGGACAATATCGAAAGTTTTATCCTTGAAAACGATACAGTATCTAAGGATTCTGTCATTTCTCGTAGATTTGGTACAACACTGGGGACATACCTGGCAACAGTCCGAAAGCAACTTGATAAGATAGTCTCAATGGTTGACAACTTTACAAGTCAAGAACAGTACGGTGAGCCTGAGATTGTTCGAGTAGAAGATTTTCTGAAAGAATACTGTTCGTCTAAACGTGCACTTAATTTAAATGTGGTTTATATCCATCATAGCGAAGATGAAGAGATAGAACAAGAAGTCAAAATCTCCAAAAAAGATTTGACTCAGATGTTGGACAATCTCGTTACAAATGCCGATAAATATGGCTATACTGACGAGATTGAACAGAAGTACGGCACATCGGATGAGAAACGCAAAGATTTCATGATCAGGATTGAAACATTTGCTATTCATGACGAAAAAGATCCCGTTGTCATTCATGTAAGCAACAATGGTGAAGCCGTATCTAAGTCTATTTCCCTTGACAAGCTGTTTACTTGGGGTATTGGACGCGGATCTGGAATCGGGTGTTGGCAGGTAAAAGAGATTGCAGAACATTTCGGAGGTTCGGTATCATATAAAGAATACCCTGAGGATCCTGATGGCTTTGTGTGTGAGTTTAAGATTGTTTTACCTTTAAATGAAGAATAAACATGCAGATTAATGTACTTTGGATCGATGATCAGCCTAATAAGGCTTTCATCGACAACGCAGAGAAAGTTGATATTTACATTGAAGTCCGTGAAAATGTAGATGCCGGAATAGATGAGTTAGTAAACTCTTCTAAAGAATATGAGGCCATCATTCTCGATGCAAACTGTGTTAGCCATAATGATGGCTCAAAAGAACCAGATATTTCAGCTCTTGGTTATGCGCTTCGTAAGATTACCGAGAATAAAATAACTATTCCTTGGTTTGTATATTCTGGCGGAGGCTTTTCTGGAGAAGAATCTATTGAAATTATCGTAAAGCCATATGAAAGGCGTTATGACAATAAGCCATGGTATAGAAAACCTGTTGAGATCAATGAATTATTTGCAAAGATTAAGCAGGTTGTTCCTGATACAGACGAGTATAAGATAAAAGAGAAGTATCATGAAATCTTCTCTTTCTATCCTAATACGAAGGAACTGGTTGAAATTATATTATATGTAGAAGATAACAAGTCTAACAAACCTTCGGTTTTCAATCTCATACGCAAAGAGCTTGACTGGGTTATGGATTATTTATTTGAATGCGGGGTCTTATTGGAGCCTTATAAAGGTAGTAATCTTAGCGAATGTAGTTCGTTCCTAGGCAGTAAGAATCTGCAAAAATATGTACCGTTACACATTCAACGCAGTTTCCACTCTACATCTTCTATATGTAACGAAGGATCTCATCGCCTAGTTATTGATCAACTTGTAAAGAAGGGGAAGGCCCCACACCTTGTTCAATCAACCGTCTATGAGTTCTTAAACATTCTGTATTGGCTCAAGGGTATGCCCCAAAAAACAGAAGATAGAGAGCGCTTAAAAGGTGAGATCAAGGCATTATTCAAGAAAGAAGACACCAAGGAGGTATATGAAGGTAAAGATTTCATAATTGAACAGGATGAGAAAAACAACTATCATTGTGGACAGTGTCGTCTTTCATATATATCCGCTCAAGGTTTAACTGGACGAAATGTTACACTTTTTAACGTGACTGAAAACACAGCTAAAAGTAAGGACAATTACCCATTTTTTGCAGAATTCCGTGTCAAAGGATAAAAAGTAATCATCTGTGCAAATAGGTTGCACGAGCTTCTCTTCGAAAGAGAATCATGATAGTGCAACGGTGATTAAGACGGGGGCGTGTAATAAGTCCATACAATACTTTTACACGCCCATTAATTTTATGTTTATACGTCGATATAGGATTTACCGAATGCGTACTCTACTCAAATGTTAATATTTTATAAGCAATCTGGTTTTTTCTTTGAAACACTTGCTATTCTCATTAATATTTCTCATCTTTGCAACATTCGAAAACAATAAAAAACAAGCAGGTTATATGAACAAAACAATTAATGACTTTATGGAGAAAGCCATCCGAGCTCAGTTTATGCCCCATGAAGATATTTATAGAGAAAAGTGCAGAGAAACACTAAACCTATTCCTTGATACAGGGTTTATGACAATTAAACCGTTCGATCAGGATGACGAACAGATAATACAGGGCATTGAGCAGAGATCGACAGATGGTTTTGCAAACATTTCCGATTTCACTGCTGGAAGTCAGTATTTCTGTAGACTTCTGTGCTACGAAAAAACCAAGGATCTAGTATATGAAAATGGCAAGATCTCACAAGATTATACTGTGTTCCTTGTACGTCCGCTGAAAGGAAGTAACTCGTTTTCAATCAAGAGAACTCAATTATTATATGGTAATGATTTGTTTGATGGAACGATTAGAGGCCGCTTTAATGGCCCAGAAACCTTTGGCAAGTATATTGGGACAGTAGATGGCAATGATTACATCGATTTTCAATTGCCAAACAAAATCCTAGAAAGCTATTGCTTTAATACTGTCTCAAGATTCCATAAAACAGAGATTTGCCGCAGATTACTGGATGTTGATGGAATGAGCAATCGAGATTTGTGCGAGCTTGTAAGAACAGAAATACTTAAGGCACAGGCTTTCGCTCTTAATTATATTATCAATTTTCCTTCGATAACTATCAAACCATATGGTTCAAACTTTGGTGGTATTAACAAAATTAATTTTGAGGTCTGGATGGATGAATTTGAAAAATCTTGTAAAGCAGCATTTGAAGAAAGACTGAGAGATGTTGAAGCCAAATTAAATGAACTTGGTATTGATTATGAAAGAGTAAGCTAATGAAAGCGATGGATCATTCATATCTAAAGTGGTAACGTTATGCTGCACAAATGTTGTTCCCCAGTTTTTGACTCAGCAGTTTCACAGAATAAAACTATATTATTTAGATCCCTTGAATGGTAAGCATTCGGCGAACCCTGTTTTGCCATTGTGAAATCTCTGCAGTTTCGAATGTTTACGCGCAACAAGACTCCGAAAACCATTAAGGTTTTCGGAGTCTTGTTTTGTTATTGATCCTAACTGACAAAGAACGGAGCCGACAATCCTTCCGGATTACCCCATTTTGGCTTCTATCTCATCGAGATGCCTTCTGATGTCATCCAACATTTCTTCCCAGACTTGAGGAAATTTCTTGGACAATCTCTTGTATATGCGGTACCCCTTGAGAGCGAACTCCTCCGCTTTCTTCAAGCGATTGGTTTCCAGATACAATGATGACAAATTGAGTAGCGTATCAGCCACCAGATTGCTGTATAAATCCGGGTTGTCCTTAGCAAGTGCTTTTTGAATTGGTAGCACAGTCTTAAAATCCTTCTCGGCCTCATCATAACGTTTGAGTTCGGCATGCAAAACTCCCAAATCAAAAAGGAGGGTCGCCAGCAAGACACAGTATTCATAGCACTTGGGATCATTCTTATCGTGATCAAATATCAAATCCAAAGCTCTACTATAGTATTCCTCAGCCTTGTCATACCGTTTCGCATCATGGTAGTAGGACCCGAAATCATAGTGAGCTTCGATGAGGTTGTCCCAATCGAAGTGTTCATTTGCTATTTCGATAGCATCAGTCGCATAATGTCTCAGCAGGTCATGCCAGCCAATGACACTGCGGTCTCCTTTTTCCAAGAGATCAAGCAAGAAATCCAGTAATCTCTTTAGGCACAACTTTTCCTTAGTGTCCTTAATCTCTTCAAGGTGTCCCTTCAGCTCCACAAAATCCTCGATTAAATTTGCTGTCGACTTCTTACACGGAATGTCCACCTTTTCTCCCCACCGCTTCGAGGCAAGGGCATACATTTCCTGTGAGAACACGTTCATGTCTTCGGGTACCTCTTTCAGTTCAACCTTGACCTCACAGCCTTTTTGCAATAACAGTTTGTCGATATCTTCTACCGACAATGCTGCGTAATAGATATGCTGCACATTCCTGCTTCGCTGAACAAGGAAGAAGACGCCTCCCTTATCTTCTCTGAGGCTGTTGAGATAACGACGGTCGAGACGATACGGGGTCGTATTGGCATTTTTTGACCATTTCACAATAATAGGAATTACCCCAAAGAGATTTGATACCCTCTCTTCATCGAGAAAGACACGCAATTCGCCCTTATCTTTCGGTGTGTCATCATACAAAGATATATATAACAGCACATTCGTACTGTACCCTATGTACTTACCTACGGCACTCAAGGCCGCACGTTCTGCATTTTCTCTACTCATATCATTCAGCAATACAAATTTTGTTTTCATCATGCAAACTTACGCCCTCTCTGCATCATTACCCTCCTCCGCCGAGTTGTTCTCGGCAGGAGGAGTGCAAGCATCAAGCAGACTTTGTGCAGGCTTATATCCAGGATGCCGCTTGAGAATTTTCTTGAGTAGATTGTCGCACTCCTGCCCAAGCTCATGGTTGACGCGGGACCAATGGTACAGGGCCTTGAGGTCTCGGAGGTACAGCTTGCCGACGAGGTCGCTGATCCGATCATTCACGGCATCGGCCTCCTGCCAGCGGCCAAGCGCCGCAAGACATCGTGACTTGACGTAGTACGCCTCTTTGCAATCATTGCATGCCTCGATGACTTGCTCGGCATAGTTAATTCCCTGCGCATAGCGGCCTCCATATAGGCAGAGCACGGCATTGAGGAAGTCGCTATCGGCTCCCTCACTCCTCAGGAGGGTTTCTCCGGCAGTAAAGTTGAGCAGGTGATCATCACAAATGACCGTATTGAACATGCGCATCATCATATATACAGCATCCACGTGATTGCCCGAGCGAATCATACGTATGGCAGCGTCTAGACAGGCCTTGGATTCACCATCAATATCTCCCTCTCGGTGAGAGGCATAGATGGAGGACCCATCAAGCAATTTGTTTTGGATGAGCTGCTCGTCATTGAACGAGGCCGAGAACTCCTCAATCTCCCTGTTCGGGATAATGTCCCTAGGCAGGATTGGAGCGGTCAGGGTCAGTCCATCAAGGCTTCGTACGCGGCTCAATGCCACATAGAGCTGCCCCGAGGCAAATATCCTGTGCGACAGGTCCAGGATCATGTTGTTGAAGGTCATGCCCTGGCTCTTGTGGATGGTGATGGCCCATGCCAATTGCAATGGATACTGGGTATAGGTGCCGACCAGCTCCTTGTCAATCTTTTTGCTCTCGCGATTGTAGGTATAGTTGTAGTATTCCCACTCAACCTGGTCCACCTCATAGCAATCTCCGTTCTCGAGCTCTACGACAATCTTGTCATCGGCCAGGGATGCCACTTTGCCCATGGTGCCATTGACCCAGCGTCGATTCACATCATTGCGGGTGAACATGACCTGAGCCCCCACTTTGAGCACGAGTTCCTCCTGTGCCGGCATGCGCTTGGCATCCGGGAACTTGCCGCTCTTCACCGCCTTGTAGGCGATTGCAGGTGACGTGATCCTTGAAAGTTGTTGCTCATTATAGCGATCGGCGCTACTGTTGCAGGTCGAGAGAAGGACGCTCATACCCTCCGATGGCACTGGACCGACGTGGGAATTGAGCACCGCCAGATCCTTCTGCACGACGCGGTAGTTGCGGATGTTCTCGAGGATGCCCAGAAAAACTGGATCCGTCTGCCGATAGATCTGCTGGAGTTCTATTTTGGGCAGGGCGTCTAGTACTCGGAAGACCTTCGCCTTATAGAAATAAGGCTTGCCCTGTCCGTAGATGTCTTGTAGCAGTTTTTCCTCTGCGCTCCCATGTATTACTACAGGTTCCAGCTGACGCATATCACCGACGAATACAATTTGCTTGCCTCCGAACGGAAGATTGCTGTGCATCACTGCGCACAGGATCCAGTGGATGCCGTCTATGTAGTCTGGTCGGACCATTGAGACCTCGTCAATGATTATCGTATCTGCCTTTTGCAGGACGGCCTGCTTGCTGGGACTCAAGTTGAAATCGGTCTGGTGCGTTACCACCTCACGGGGCGGGATTCCGAACATCGAGTTAATTGTCTCGCCTCCTGCATTGACTGCTGCGACTCCGGTATATGCGACGACAATGATGTTCTTGTCCACGGTTTCCTGGATGTATTTAAGGACTGCGGTCTTTCCTGTACCGGCACGCCCGGTAAGGAAGAACGATTCGTTGGTGTTGTTCACGAGGTCGAAGGCCTGCTGCTGGAGTGGATTCAGATTTTCCATATTATGGCAGATTATATATTATTATATGTGTTAGTTAATATTAAAGTTGAGAGACTATCGCCAATCGGCTGCCAGTTCATTTTAGGTATGAACTGGCAGCCTCTAGCATCGGAATCGTCTTCTCGTCGAGCAGCTCGTGATAGCTGCTATCGACAAGGGCTTTGACCCGATTGTCGAGCTCCTCGTCTGAGATGGCACGATGTTGCTGCTGATACTGCGATTGCAGGAATCCGTGAAGCATCCGTTCTGACATCTCACGAATGAATTGTTTTTCGTAGTGCTGCTTGTCGAAGTCAAGCTGCGCAACCGTAGTCAGCTTCTTCCCGTCATAGACCAACATCTGCAGACTGTTGATGTATGTGTGGGTATGGTAGTTTCCCACCTTCTCCACCACGATGAAGCGGTCGGAGATTCGCACACCAAGGTAGCTGCGGTGCCCTGCGGGACTTTCGTATTCATCGGTGATGAACATCTGGCGACCCTTGTCCCAAACGGGGAGGTTGATGCGGGGCTGGCCCCAGACTGGAAGAATCATGTCGAACAGGTCGTCGTTGTTATGTAAAATGTTTGCCATAGTTATGGATTTTGGTTGTTAAACATTGATATGAAATCTCTTTTGTGCAACTATCTGCAGTTACATAAACCGTTTGTGCGGTGTTTCCTCAATCACCTCACGTGCGAATGACAACATCTGCTGCTCACAGACCTGCCTTCCAAGCTGCTTAGCTTGGCCTACAAGATAATCTTTCAGCAAGAGGATGCTCTGTTCCTTGGCGAACGGCTCTGAAAAGCATTTCGCGTTAAATCCGTCCCAGAATTTCTGAGCGATGATCTTTGCTTTCGAGCCCTCCCAACACAACAGTGTGATGCCATTAAGAAAGGTGTTTATATACCCCTCTCCGATGTGATAGTACACAACCAATCGATCGGATAGACGTAAATCTTGGTAGTAGTGGTTGCCAGCTGCACTAGTAAAGCCATTTGTCAATGAAATCATATGTTTAGATTTTTAGGGTTATTGAATAAATTAAAATTTTCTCCATTTGCGTAAGCAGCCGCATTAGGCGAGCTGCTTACGTTGTGTTTCCTCAATCATTTCGCGTGAAAATGAGAGTATTTCCTGCTCACTTACATGACTGCCGAGCATCCCTATTTGCCCTTCCAAGAAGCCTTTCAGCATGAGGATACTCTGTTCCTTCGCAAAACGCTCAGAAAAGCTTACCCAGTTGTCGCGCCCACCCCAGAACTTCTGAGCGATGATCTTTGCGTTCGGACCATCCCAACAGAACAGCGTGATTCCGTTGAGGAAGGTGTAAAAGTCACCTATTCCGAGATGGTAATACACAGCCAGTCGTTTAGAAAAGCGAATGGCTCGAAAGTAGGTGTTTCCAGCAGCGCTGGTGTAACCGAGAGTAAGGAACACGTTTTTCTCAGGATTGTAGGTGAGAGAACTGCCCGAGAGGGCTGGGAGTGCCTTTGCGGCAACGACGGCAAGGGAGTTGTTTGTCATAGTAAAAAAAAGATTTAAAATTCCACAAAAATATGAGTAACTCAAAGTAAGTTCTTTGACGGTGCAAAGATAGTGCCGAATCGTCCATTCGTGATGGACGATTCGAAAAAAGTTTGTCCCAATCACAGGATATTGTCTGGATTGAGCCAGGTGTCGTCCGGCTTGGCGATAAGACGGGCATCCTGGTACACAGCATCCAGTGGGAGGATAGTCTCAGGGATGTACAACTGGTTCTCCTTGTCAGGTGTCAAAACCAGTGCGAAGTCGGGAAGCGAACTGTACGAGCCCTTAAGGTAGATGGGCATCAGAAGCTGGATTCTGTCCTTCTGAGGACGATACATCGGGACGATGAACTTGTAGTTGCGCTGGGCGATTGCTACGGCAAACGTGATGGCATCGTCAAGCTTGCGGGCCAGAGTGTCACTTGACTCGCGCTGCATGTCGACAGGGAACCTGGTCAATCGGTCCTCGATGATGTGAGAGAAAGTGTCGAAGTCGCGGTCTATCGGCCAGCTCGGTTGGAAGATGACCTCCTCGACGTTCTCGAAGAACGAGGGCTGTACGGCCTTGACATCTCGATCGAACCCCATAGCCATGAGTTTCGACCGGTTGCGCACACGACGAGGGTTCATCAGGATGGCCTCCCCGTTCTTCTGCTTTCGGAACTCCGCCACGATCAGAATCTCATGGAAGAACTTGTCCAGAAGGTTGGAATTGAAGAGCAAACACTTCCTGTCCCTGCTGTAAACGATCTTGCCAGCCTTACCGTCCTTCGCCTCGCACTTTAAGCGCTTGAAGATGTTCTCGAGGTATGACTTCAGGATCGGGTGGTTGACCATCGTCGCCCTGTTCTTGAATGACCAAGTCTCGGGGATAGCGCTCGCTGCTATATCTTCAAGGAAGGCTTGCCCCTCCGAAAAGTGTTTGAAGCACAGGTCATCGATATGGAACATGTTCCGCTGTCGAATAAGGGTTTCCAATTGGGCTTTAGTACCCCAGGTAATACCTTGAAAGAAGCCCTTCTTGTTGACACGAGAGAACCAACCGATTATGTCAGCCCCCTCCGCGTTCTGTCGCCCTGTCTCAAAATAGAGATAAGTAGCCATTTCTCGGGGAATGGGGGCACCTAACTTGTCCGCGGTTAAACCGAATTCATTAAGGAACACGTGCGCGGATGCATCGACAACCTCGGCAATGTCATCAAATGACATCGGAGAATCCTTCGGAAGGATCTCGTTGAGCTCCTTCACACAGGTAGAAAGGTTAGTCACGTAGCCCAGTCCCTTGAGACCATGCTTGGAAGAGAAATTCTTAAAACACATAAAATCAAAGAATTAATGGTTAAAATGAGGAAAGAAATCAAAAGAACACACGCTTTTGACGGTGCAAAGATAGGGTCGAATCGTCCAATCGAGTTGGACGATTCGAAAAAACATCAATCACAGAACAAAATAGTGTCTGGATTGAGCCAAGTGTCATCGGGCTTGGCGATGAGACGGGCATCCTGATAGACGGCATCCAATGGGAGGATGGTCTCAGGGATGTACATCTGGTTAGCCTTGTCCGGCGACATAACCAGTGCAAAATCAGGCAGAGAACTGTATGAACCCTTCAAGTAGATGGGCATCAGCAGTTGGATCTTGTTCTCCTGCGGTCTGTACATCGGGACGATGAACTTGAAGTTGCGCTGTGCGATTGCTACGGCGAACGTGATGGCATCGTCAAGTTTGCGGGCAAGAGTGTCTGATGGCTCTCTCTGCATCTCAACGGGGAATCGGTACAGTCGGTCCTCGATGATGTGGGAGAACGTGTCGAAGTCGCGTTCTATGAGCCAGCTCGGCTGGAAGATGACCTCCTCAACGTTCTCGAAGAACGATGGTTGGACAGCCTTCACGTCACGCTCGAACCCCAAGGCCATAAGTTTCGATCGGTTGTGCACACGACGAGGATTCATTAGGAGGGTCTCACCGTTCCGCTGCTTTCGGAACTCCGCCACAATCAGAATCTCATGGAAGAACTTGTCCAGAAGGTTGGAATTAAACAACAGATACTTCCTGTCCCTGCTATAGACGATCTTGCCGGCCTTTCCGTCCTTCGCCTCGCACTTTAAGCGCTTGAAGATGTTCTCGAGGTAGGATTTTAGAATCGGGTGGTTGACCGTCGTCGCTCTGTTCTTGAACGACCACGTCTCGGGGATGGCGCTCGCAGCTATATCCTCAAGGAAAGCTTGTCCATCCGAAAAGTGCTCGAAACAGAGTTCGTCGATGTGGAACATGTTGCACCGACGAATCAGTGTATCCAACTGCTCCTTCGTACCCCAGATAACACCCTGAAGGAAACCCTTCTTGTTGACACGGGAGAACCAACCGATTATGTCAGCACCTTCCGAGTTCTGAAGGCCAGTCTCAAAATAGAGATACGAGGCGTTTTCTCGAGGTATGGAATTGCCCGACTTGTCCGAGGGTTTCCCATATTTGTTAAGGTACACGTGCGCGGATGCGTCAACGATCCCAGTAATGTCATCAAATGACAACGGGGTGTCCTTCGGGAGGAACTCGTTCAGCTCCTTCACGCAGGTAGAAAGGTTAGTCACGTAGCCCAGTCCCTTGAGACCGTGCTTGGTTGCGGAGAAATTATTAAAACCCATAATAATAAGAGATAAAAGGTAAAAAAATTATATAAGATCAAAAGAACACATGCTTTTGACGGCGCAAAGATAGGGCCGAATCGTCCAATCGAGTTGGACGATTCGAAAAAAATTCAATCACAGAACAAAATAGTGTCTGGATTGAGCCAGGTGTCATCGGGCTTTGCGACGATGAGACGGACATCCTGGCAGAGGGCGCGCTGTGGGATAATGCGACGAACTCTGTGTCGCCTTGTTCTTATCCGACCAGGTCTCGGGGATAAGGTTTGCCGCTAAATAGTCAAGTAATGCCTGAATGTTCGGCCACTTTTCGAAACAGAGTTCGTCGATGTGGAACATGTTGCATCGACGAATCTGCGTCTCCAACTGCTCCTTCGTACCCCAGGTAACTCCTTGAAGGAAACCCTTCTTGTTGACACGGGAGAACCAACCGATTATGTCAGCACCTTCCGAGTTCTGAAGGCCGGTCTCAAAATATAGATACGAGGCGTTTTCTCGAGGTATGGGATTGCCCGACTTGTCCGAGGGTTTACCATATTTGTTAAGGTACACGTGTGCGGACGCATCAACGATCCCGGTAATGTCATCAAATGACAACGGGGAGCCCTTCGGGAGGAACTCGTTCAGTTCCTTCACGCAGGTAGAAAGGTTAGTCACGTAGCCCAGTCCCTTGAGACCGTGCTTGGTTGCGGAGTCATTCAGATAACTCATAAGTGAAAGTAATAATAATAAAACATAAAATGAAAAGAAATCAAAAGACACTCTCTTTTGACGGCGCAAAGATAGGGACGATTCGTCCAATCGTGCTGGATGATCTTTATTATTTTGATACTTTTTAAAATGCACCAAAGTTATTAGTGAAAAGCCTTTAACTTTGGTGCATTGGATTAGGAGAAAGAATACTGTGATATCAAATCTGTAATTTCAATAAGAATTATAGTTATTCATCTTTTTTCTTAAAAATAGCAACTAAAGAAACATCATATGTCGGCATGATTAAAGTGGTTTGCTGTGATTGTTTATCCATAACTTCACATCCTTGCCATTCGACAAATTCATATCCTTCTGAAGGGATTGCAAAAATCGAAACAATACTACCTGGAGTCGAACTTACATCGTTAGTTACAGAACCTCCTTCTTCATGATTCGGTTTTATTTTAAGTTTAGGCCATGGAAGTATTGTTACTGTAAATTTCAAATCCTCTATCAATTCTTTAATTTCAATAGTAGCAATACTATATTTGTTATTTATTTGAATTAGATCGTTAGAAAGAAGACTTTCACTTACGATACTATCAATGTAATATCCGGCACAAGGAGTAACTTTTACTTCTTGAGGTAAACCGAAATATTTTACTCCTGCACCATCTACCTTTGCATTTCTATTTCCGCTTGCGGCATCTTGCATCAACACATTATTATCCTGATCATAAACGGTGATACTCCTTTGCAAAACTATATATTCGTCATTCCTACTAAAATGAGATGCAATGTCAGAAAAATTATTGCCCGCATGATATTTATATACATCGACTAATAAACCTTCTTTTAATTGTGGTTTATTTAATTGTGGTTCATTCGTTTCATGTTTCACATTTAATTCAATAGTGAGATCATCTTTTTCTACGTAGTAGTGCCATCCATTTTGATATTTTTCATGAACCACAAGATTTGTTAATGGTTCTCCTTCTTTAACACGTACAAATAGCTTCTCAGGCATATAATCTGTATTATTGACATCATCTACCTTTTTACATAATTCATGATACCATACAAGCAGGTCCATTTCTATGTTCAACATAGCTCTAAACAAACGAATATTATTAGTTTCCTTGACATAATAACTGACTTTGTCCTTAGTCATATTATGAGACCCTTGATTTGCAAAATCAAGTATAAAAGATATCGCATGTCCTAATGCCTTTGGTATAAATGTCTCATAGTTTTCTATTTTCCAACCTTTTCCCTTTTTCCCCATAACTATTCCTTTGTCTAATAGACATCCAAATCCATTAGTATCACCCAATGGTGGAAAAATTCTCCTTTTTTTGCCATCTTCGAAAACAAGCTCCATAATTTCTCTTACACAATTGTAATACAGATAAGTATCATTAAGATCATTCTCATAATCTTTTACTAAGAAATTAAGTAGATCGTGTTCTATCGTTCCTCCAAAAAAACTAGCTGCCTTAAATGCATCAGGATATTTTGCTCGCACCTTATTCTCAGTAGTTTTCTTTGCTTCTTTTTGGATATTCTCTAACATTATCTGATAATCAAACTTTTGTGTTTTATCATCAAATGCAGATTTTGAATAGTACCCTTTTTTCCAATCTTTATCCCAAGCTTCTCTCTCTTTTCTTTTGTTTAATTCCATTAAAAAGGTAAAATTACTATCTCCTTTCGTGTCACCCCCACTATATATATACCAAGGCAGATAACGTTTATCCCCTAGCATTCTGTGTAGCTGAGTAAATACCTCTATAAGGAAGTGATCATCTTCTGTTCTATTATCCTTCTCTTCTAATTTACAATAACAATCCAAAATAATGGCAGAATAACCATCTAGATTTTTTGCTAAAACTGGCTTTGCTGCTTCCCAAGTGGGATATCGTTCAATTTCAAGCTGATAATCCTCTGCCTCATTAAGAATCGCGTCAAATTCCTGATCGTCAATCCATAATACTTTGTAAAGTAATTTGTTATCCATAATTCTTACTGCTTATGAAAAGTTAATATATATGTTACCGGGAACTCTAATTCTGGGTTAGAATAAACTGTGACGTCACCTTGTTCATCTATATTCATTAATGCCTTTATATGATAACATCCAAGCCCACTATGTATATGTCCATCATTATCGGATTTTCCTCTTTTTGTGGTAGTTCCGTAGTTGAACATTTTATCTTGAGCCATTGAATCATCAATAGGGCATCCATTATTTGATATATAGATGAGCAAGTCATCTTCTGTTTCAGTCCAAGAAATTTTTATATAGTTGTCTTCTTTACGGTTCTTAAACCCATGTTGCCATGCATTACTGATAATATTCTGTAAAATAACCTCCAACGCATCTTTGGAAAAATGAATTTTCCCTGAAGAGTTTTCAGAATAATTTGAATTTTCTAAATTATGCTGATATAAAATCACATACTCTGGATTTGTATAAGTTTTACTAAATATATCGAGAAAAGTATCAACATCAATATCCTCTTTCCTTTTAAATCCATCGGCATACGTGAAACCATTAATTCCACGACAAACTTCTCTTAAATACAAAGAAATTTTATCTATTATATCCTTCACAACCAAAGTGTGTTTAGTACCCAATACATAATCATCTGGAAGGTACCCATTGTTTTCAATTCTTGCTTTTTTCAATCGATTCCAGTAAGATGTCAATTGTGTTAAATTCTGACTAATAGCATGCTTCTTCATATGTGTATCTTCCACATAAAGATCAAATTGTCGTTTTATTTTTTGGTTTGCTAATTCTAATTCTTTGAAAGCATCGTTCTTCAACTCTATATCCTGTTCATGAATTGATGGAGCCGCGATGACAATATCCATCAAATCCTGTACTCTGTTGTGGTTAGGCCTTTTTACAAAGACCGTTTTTTTCATTTGTTTTATTACGTAATCTGACAACAATTCCTTTAAAAGGTATTCAGGATTTATTTTTTCGTTTATCGAGAAAACACGTATGGATGGTTCTGCCCAAACTGGCACATCTTTTACCAGACCAACTCTCACATAACCATTGCAAAACTTAATAAGAATTGAAGGTTCTGTTATTATAATATATTTGCGCCCTATAATACACTTACCAGTAGGATTAACCACAAAAGAGCAATAGTGATTAAACAAATCATGTCTCCTAATACATGGTGATGCAGATGCAGAGGTCGCTTTTGCTTTAGAGCATGATTTCTGAGTAATAAAATCACATAATTTTGTATATTTTTTACCTTTTTGTAAAGGAAGATCCTCAATCAAAAAACGGCTTGGATTAATGTTCAATACTTTATCATCAAGGTCCTTTTGAACACAAAAATTGCTATTCTTAATGTTTATCTCATTTAGTAACTCTTTGTACAAAAAACTGCCAGTTGCTGATGTTGAAATGCTCTCTTTATAGAAATTTAACCCATCGACCAATAAAGTCGAAGTCGTACTTCCTTTATGATCCAAAGTCTTTCTTTTCTTATCAATTATAATAATTGCATAATAATCTGAAGACAAGGGCAAAAAAACTTGTGGTAACGAAATAAACATTTCAATCGTCCCATCTTTAATTAATTGCTTTTTTATCGCGTTAAAATGTCTATCATATGAAAAGCTAAATGGCGCGACTATTACCATGCGTCCATCATCATTAAGCTTTTTAGCATATAATTCTGTTAATAAGTTACTAAAATCAGAATCATTTATGAAATTATTAACACCATTAGTTTTAATTATCGGCGGAGTAGTAATAATGTAGTCAAATTTGTCAGGCGATTCCTCAATTGTTTTCAAGGAATCCCCACAAGTGATGCGTGATGTGATGCCTGAATAAGATAGTCTAATATTGGCTACAGAACAAACTTCTGGTAAAATTTCTTCACCTATACAAACACAATTGTTCAAAGATTTAAAATACGAACCAAAGCCAGCAAAAGGAACATAAATCTTGCTGCCTGGGTTAGGGTTCAATAATTTCACACAAAATTTCGTTAATTCGATAGGTTGAGAATGTTGTAGCAATGACTTGCTACTAACATCCATATTGTATGCATTACAACAATATTCGATAATATTAGGAAAGTCGTAAGCAAGGGAAGAGATTTCACTTGCATACAGAATAGTTGATAGGTCGAATTTTTCTAAATCTCTATCAGAATCATTTATCGATGAACTATTTTCTTTATTTTCAAGTGCTGCTAATAGTTTAAAGTATCTATCATTATCCCCTATATTTGTCTTTTTTTCAAATTTTGATAATGCCCTACGGCTCATCGTAGAGATACCTACTTGGGACCCTTTAATTGTGTCCCCAACATTGCCAATGGTTGATACTATACGCCATTGTTCATCTATTGAAGGAATGCTAAGAGTCAATATACCAAGAGTGTCTATATTAGACAAAACTGATTTATTGTTTAGAATATCCCATATATATTTCGAGCCAGGATGTGTTAATAAATAAATAGCATATTCTGGAAGTAACAAAGGCTGTTGTAAATATAATCCAGAGAAATAATGAGATGGGTTAAGTGAAGGAATTATTATTTCATAAGTTCTATTTTCATTAAGCCACAAATAATCACCCTTAACATTTGCCAATAATGCGGGCCCAGTGACAAATACCTGCACCCCAGACTCTCTCTCTAATAATGAATCATTCTTAAACCTCAATGGTTGTGAATATTCAGATGAACTTAACTGTGAAGTGTCATCATCTGTTTTTATTGAGAATCTAACTAATGAAAAAACATGCTTAAATAAAAGAGTTTGATTAGATTGTTTTGCTAAAAGATGTTTTTGCAAACAATAAAATACTGGATCAATGCTACATTCGCATTGTATAAACATATCATTAGGAACCGACACATATGCTTCTGTTGGACTAAGAACCTCATCATGATGTGTATCAAGTGTTCTATGAATAAGACTCCAAAACCGAGAAGCATAGCTATCTAATGATATACTTATTTGATTGGTACGCGTAGAGTTCGAAGACAAACTTATCAATGTATCGAATGACTCATAATTGTTAATTAACCCCGAAACGTCATCACAAAAATGGTTCGTCGGAATCGTCCCAATGCTATAAAGGGCACCTCGTCTCGCCCATGTTCTCAAGCAATCCTTCATTATCGGACTTATGATGAAGTTGGAGGATGCAAGCAAAATACCAAGAGCGGATCTTTCTTCCAAGGCTCTAATAAATCTATACAAAGATTCTTCTTTATCTGTGGCGTTTTTGCTATTTAACAGGACACAACGATGGTTAATATAATTAGAACGATTAGTGTACCAGTGAATACCATCAGGGTCAAATAAAAGCCGACTTATAAATGTTTCAGTCTTTGCATCTTGTAATACTAGTGGATAGTATCTTCCTGTATTATCAATTAATATTGTTGATGAATCGTCTATTTTTTCAATAACTTTTATCCTAAACTTATGATGAAGCAATGAATAAAGTTCCTCATCCTCGTTATTTATTTGATTCCCAAAATTCTCATTTGATCCTTTATTGTAAATGGATAATAGAAAAATCAATAATTCACAAAATGACTCCTCGGGATTATTAGTCAATTCTATTTCAATGGAGCAAAGATCGAAATAGAACTCATACGATGATGATAAGGAAAAACCACGGTGCCTAATCTCATCATACAAATCCATCATAAACCTATCTTGAAAAGCCTTTTCTTGATCTATGAACGGCAATGAAAAAACATGTACTTGGCAAAACTCTCTGAGGTCTGGGTGGATACCATCATTGTCTTGATTTGACTCATCCAGAAGTCGATTAGCATCATCTTCACACAAAAGATAAATACGATTAATTACAGCATAAATAAAAAAAATACAGAACAATATATCAGGATATTTTTCAATCCAATTATTTCTAAAATTGGATTGTTTTTTTATGAATTCTATATACTCCCGTAAATAATCAAATCTGTGGCTATGGGATGCCTGAAAGGCAAGGCTTTTTTCGTATATTAAATTGAAAATATTGCTATTCATAATAGATTACAGTTTAGTTGTTATAGAGTTGACTACATTGGCGGAAACGATCTGCAATATGATTTGCGAAGTCAAGTGGTTCAAGAACTTTGATTTTCTCGCCAAATGACATAATCAGTTTTTCTAATTCATAATTCAAAATTACTTCAATACTAATTATCCCTCCATTAGCATCCTCAGATTCTATCTGCTGAGTACTGTGTAATGGACGTGTTTTTATATAGTCAAGTTGCTTCCTTGTTAGAACTTGGATTTTTACAATCTCTACGTCAGCTTCTGGTTCTTGATGTACAGTAGCCCCATAAACATCATGGAAAAAAAGGTCATAATCAAAATCAATGGGTTCAAATTTTTGGTTTGTTCTTGTAACTTCCTTAATCCTATCTAAAGGAATGGTGCTAATGGTATTATAGCCGACAGTGAAGCCATACAAATACCATCGACCATTAAATTGGCGCAAATAGGTTGGCCGAAATTTGTAGGTCAAGTCATATGCCGCTTCGAACTTTCTATATACAATCTTCAAAATTTCGTTTTCACTAATTGATTCAGCAAGAATTGAAAGGTATTTTCCCCATTCTTGAAGTTCAGATCCTTCAAGTTCGATAAATGAGCGTATATTATCCCTTAATTCGAGATGTTTCCGCAGTTTCTCTTTAATCTGGTCCAACCATCCCAATGGGGGCAACCCCTTAAATCCTTCAAGTAACGATATCAACTGTTCAAGGTGCAACAAATCATCTCCTGATAAGATAGTCTTATATATACTAAAATTTGTATTTTTGTAATGATAGACATATTGCCTTTTGTCAAGCGGCCCCTTCGTCATTTCAATCGTAGCATCGATTCCCCATTGCGTTTGTATTCGCACAAAATCATCCAAAATCGTTTGTTTAGAAGATACAGTGGGAAATCCTTTATCTTCTAAAGCTCGATTACATTTATCAATTATTTCTTTCATAGTTAATTTCCGGCTACCACTAAGGCAGCCATCAATTATTATTTCACGAACAGATTGTGCTTTTGTATTAGCCATGTGCCATCAGTTATCGATATTAGTTTTGAAATATAGGTTGACTTTATGTTTCGTGTGCAAATATAATAACAAAACAAATAAAGTGGTCTATTAATATATGAAAAAATGCACAAAATATAAACTATGACAGGAATAATTGGGTAGTCACATTACAAAATGACCCCTAAAAAAGTTATTATGGGGAAAATATCATGAAATCATGATACCAGTTGGAAGGAAACTTATGAATAAGTGATCATACAGCATAGCCTATATCAAAAATATCTTGCTAGCTCCGCAATAGCAGCAAATCGTAGGGCTCCTGCCTTATCCTGGGTAGCGAAAAAACAGATTATCGAATCTCATAAAGTTCCATGATGTCGAGCATCTTGAAGAGGATGGAATCGATGTTGGAGTGCCAGCTCTGGTGGAAATGACCATAGCACCAATGGGTGACGGGAGAGGACTTCACACTGGCATAGATCTCATCCATGATGGAACGCTCATGGTCCAAATCATCAGCCAGATC
>JAEEGL013409778.1_pt1 | contig 22557 bp, 14 predicted proteins | sample 9134231 | NCBI WGS metagenome assembly JAEEGL01 (sample SAMN16246548, study PRJNA631951) | gut metagenome | biome: gut microbiome; feature: rumen; material: fiber-attached | host: Bos | place: Iran: Karaj | collected 2018-10
ATAAAGGGATTATCATAGAAGAACCCTCTGTTTTGGTGTTGGATCGCGGAGGAAAGCATACGGTGCGTGCGATCGGGGAAGAAGCGCTGAGCGTACTGGGGCGTACGGGCGGAGAAATGGTGTGCGTCCGGCCGCTGAGCGACGGCATGATCCGTGATTTCGACCTGACACAGTATATGCTGCAGTTTTTTGTGCGGAAAGCCATCGGAGTTTCCCATCTGGTCAAGCCCCGTGCCGTGATCACAGTGCCAAGCCGGGTAACGCCGATCGAAAAGCGTGCAGTCAGACAGGCGGCTTTTGCCGCCGGGGTCCGGCAGGGCAAACTGCATCTTGTGGAAAAGACATTTGCGTCCGCCCTCGGCTGCGGACTGCCTGTATTTGATCCCGTCGGTTCGATGGTAGTGGATATCGGCGGGGGGACGACGGAGGCGGCGGTGATTTCCCTGGGAGGCGTCGTGCTCTCAAGAGCCATCAGAATCGGCGGGATCAAAATGGATGAAAGCGTTTCCGCGTATGTAAAAAAGACGTTCAATATCATGATCGGAGACCGTACTGCCGAGGATGTAAAACTGAATTTGGGAAGCGCTTATCCGATGCAGGAATACCGTGAATCGCCGGTCCGGGGAAGGGATATGGTGACAAATCTGCCTCGGAATGCGGTGCTCGGTTCGGATATGGTGTACGAAGCGCTGCAGGCACCCTGCCAGGCGATTCTCGGGGCGATCCGTTTCGTTTTGGAACGCACGCCCCCTGAGCTGATCGGTGATATCATGAAAAACGGGATCTATCTGTGCGGAGGAAGCGCAAATCTGCTTGGGCTGGATCAGTATATCGCGAGCGAACTGGGAATCCCGGTGCTGCTGGCAAAGGATGCGGGGACCTGTGCGATCCAGGGAGTCGGGCAGTTGGTGGAGAATATCGAACTGCTGCATCGAATCGGAAGATCGAGCTTCCTGCGTGAAAACGAGGAGGAATAGGCAAGTCAAATGGCCAGGGAAGTTGACGAATCCCTATACAAAAAACCGGAGAAAGACGAGGAACCGGAAAAAATAAAAGAAAAACCGGGCACCGATGAGAGAACCCCGGACAGTCCGCTTCCCGATGCGGAACAGGAAACCGGAGAAGAAACGGAGGAAGCCGATGCGCCGGAAGCTTCCGTGCAAAGACTGAAAACGTCTGAACAACCCGAATACTATCGGGATGAGGAAAGACGCGGCAGAACCACAAAGCTTCTGACATGGCTTCTTATTGCCGTTCTGTTTTTGACGGTCGCTGTCATGACTGTATCGAATTTTGTGGATATCCCGCTGCTCAGACGTCCGAAGGCTGCTGTTTCACGAATCGTTGCGCCTGTTCAGCGGCTGTTTTCCTCCGTGACGGAATCTGTCGCTTCTTATTTCCGCGAATTGAAGATTCGCGGAAACATCGAATACGAATATGAGCAGCTTCTGCTTCAGATCGATGAGCTGGCATCACAGGCGGCGATGGCGGATGAGTATCGCCGCCAGGTGGAAGATTTATATGACCTGATGGATGAAATGAAGCGGAATGCCGATCTTGACCCGGTGAGCGCAAACGTCATTGCGCATGATACGACGAATTACTTTTCCGTGCTGACGGTGGATGCCGGAAGACGGCAGGGAATCGAGGAAAACATGGCTGTCGTGTATTCCGGAGGCCTTGTTGGATACACGTACGGGGTCGAAGCGAATTCCTGCAGGGTAATGTGCATCATTGACGGGGACGCGACTGTGGCGGCGATGATCCAGTCCAGCCGGGACCAGGGTTCCGTAAAAGGAACACTGTCCGTGGACGGAACAGCCATGTGCAGGATGTATTATTTGCCTGAAACCAGCCTGCCGAGGCCGGGGGATATGGTTGTGACAAGCGGAGTGGGAGTTGAGTTCCCCAAAGGGATCCCTATCGGATACGTTCGTGAGAGCACCCGCGGCATGGATGAGAATAAGTCCTATATCGTTGTGGAACCGATCGTGGATTTTCAGCATCTGGAATACGTGGTGATTTACCGATACCGCCCCGCTTATACGGAAAAAGTGCAGCAGAGAGCGTCATTCTCCGAAGCGACCCTCGAACCGCTGATAACGGCGAGACCGCAGCCGACCTTTCAGATCGGGGATGATCTCTCCTTTGAATCCGCTTCCCCCGAACCGGGTGAAACGATACAGCCGACTGAGGAAGCGAGGGAAACTGAAAGCCCCGCTCCGACGGAAACCGCAAACACAACGGCCGTTCCGGAAAACCTTTCCTACCAGGCTCCCGACAGACCGGACGCTACGCCTACCCCGACTGCCGTACCCACTCCGTCTCCGACACCGACTCCGGCGCCGACGTTTGATCCCGGCAGCCTGACGGTGGAGGAGGAATAGCAGGAGACGATCGTTTTGAAAAAGATTTCTTCGATTCGAAAATTGCTTGTTGTGATCCCGGGAGCACTGCTTGTGTTCCTGATCCAAACCTGCGCAATGGATTATTTCCGCTTCTCAGGCGTCTGCGGAAATCTGATGATTGCCTATCTTGCGGTTGTGATTGTTTCCTGCGGGAAAAAAGGCGCTTTCTGTGCCTCCTGTATGATCGGTATCCTGATGGAAACGACACTCTCCCAGGTCCAGGCGCTGTATATCATCTGCTATCCCGTGCTGACCATGCTGTGGGCACAGGCAACGGCGGACAAAACGGAAAGACAGCGGGAAAAATGGGCAGTGCTGCATCCAAACAGGGTGAGGGAAGAGCTGCCGCCCTTTCTCCGGATCCTGTTTGCGGCCGCAGGAATCAGTGGGACCATGGAAGTGATCCTGCTGGGTTATGTGTACCTCAACGGCGTTCCGATCACATGGGTGCACATAGGACGATCTGCTGTTCAGATCGGATATACCGTACTGCTGAGCATGGCCGCAGCTTTCCCGATCAGGGCTGCGCTGGGGATGTACCGCAGGTCCGTGCGGAGAGTTGCGGGTGAAATGAGATGAGAAACGAGAGAAAAACAAATGCCGGAAAACGCAAGGACAGCATGGCATTCTGGGTATTCGCCGCGATCGTGATCCTGACTTTCGGGTATATGATATACGGCGCATACCGGCTTCAGATTGTCAACGGGGAATCATACGCGGAAAGCGCCGACGCATCCGGCACAAAAAGCATACCCATCAAAGGCATGCGGGGAATGATCGTTGATGTGAACTCCGTGATACTCGCCAAATCCGAAGTCTCATACGAACTGACTTTCCAGCGGACCAGCGAAGAGAATTCTTCCGCGGATTACGGCGAATTCACGCAGTCTATTCTTTCCGTGCTCCGAATCCTGGAGGATTACGGCTGCGAACTGAGCGTCACCCAGCCTCTGTTCCATAATCCGGAATCGGGATTGTGGGAACTGAACTTCGGAACAGGAGTGTCGGAAAGCGTACTGAAAACCAGGGAAAACCAGTGGCGCAGCAACCATTATCTGACATCTTCCGCGTATGAGAACCCGGAAAACTGCTATGTAAGGCTTTGCCAGCGATACCGGCTGGCTGATTCCGCCAATGGCAGCGTCAAGGCAATCGCGACCGTGGACGAGGAAACCAGCCTGAAGGTGCTTGCCGTATACAATGAAATGCAGATGAATCTGTTCAACTCGGTCCCGGTAACGATCGCAAAGGATATTCCCTATGACGCGGTGACGCGCATCGAAAGCAACAGCCTGTCCATGCGCGGTATGGGGATCCGTGTCGGAGAAAAACGGATTTATCCGCAGGGATCGCTTGCATCCAATATCATCGGCTATACCGGCGCGATTCAGAACGCGCAGCGGTATTATAACGAGCTTCAGCCGCAGGGATATGCGATGAATGATCACATCGGACTGGACGGGATCGAAAGCTCCATGGAATCCTGGCTGACGGCATGTATCACCGATCGGCAGGGAAGCCGGCTGGTTGAAAAGGATTCAAACGGAAAAATTACCCGTGAACTTGACTATACGGAACCGGAAGACGGCAATACCGTGAAGCTGACGCTGGATGTGAACATGCAGCGGGTTGCGGAAAAAGCCATCGCGAATAATGTGAACGCGGTGCGCGATCTTCAGGAAACGACCATGAACAAGGGCAACTGGCTGGAGACGAACCGTCTGAAGATCGAGAGCAGGGACTGGGTCGAGTATCCCATCAAGCTGGCTTCGACCGGCGTACTGCTTGTGATGGATGTTGAAACCGGCAGCCTGCTTGCGGATGCGCAGTATCCGACCTATGATCTGAACGCGATGATCACCGGAGGGAAAGCGGCTCAGGAAGTAGTGACGGACGAGAGGAACCTGCTGATGAATTATTCGGTGCAGACCCGTGCCGAGCCCGGATCCATTTTCAAGATGGTTACCGGTCTCGCAGCGCTGACAAACAGTGCCGTGACCGGTTTTACGGTGGAGAGCAGGATCAGCGACGAAGGAAAATTCATGGGCTATACAAAGAACGAGAACGAAGCGCCGACCTGCTGGACCAATTATCCGAATCAGCACCGGGATCAAACCATCGTGGAGGGACTTTCACATTCCTGCAACTTTTTCTTCTATACACTGGCAAGCTATCTGTACGGGACAAACGGATCGGAACTGAACTCTCAGCAGCTTTTGTATAAATATGCGGCAAAAATGGGGCTGACGAGCAAAACCGGAATACAGCTGCCGGGTGAATTGCGGTCCATTGTGGGAAACCAGCAGAATCTGTACGACACGACCGTCGCGATGCGCGAGCAGGTGACAGATACGCCGATCATCGTTGCCAACGCGATCAAACGCCACCTGATCAACTACGGGGCAAGCTATGGCATTGCGTATGACGAGGCGCGCCTTGACCGTACGATCAAGCAGCTGATGGATATGGCCATCAATACGCCTTCCGATGACTGGGTCGTCAATGCGAGACCGATCCTGATGAGCGAACTGAACATGACCAGGACCATGGTCATGCAGGCAGCGCTGATGAGTGACCTGTGGATATATCTGAATACGATCAAATGGGGCGGCAGCCAGGAGATTCAGGTGGCGATCGGACAGTCCATTACGCTGCTGACACCGGTTGCAGTCGTGCGGTACCTGGGTGCTCTTGCCTATGGTGACGTATGGAATGTGAACATCATCGACAGCATTATCTCTCCGGAAGGAGAAGTAATGTCCGCGTACGCACCGAGCAAATTCAATCATCTGACAGATGCCGAGCCGTATTTGTATTACATCCAGAAAGGGATGGAAGGCGTTGTCGATGACGGAGGCACCGCGCAGAGCTACTTCAGAACATGGAAATATACCGCGAGCGAGTGGATCATGGGAAAAACCGGAACCAGTCAGGTAACAATCGGAGGAATCAAGCTGGATCTTGAGAATAACGCCTGGTTTATCTGTCTGGCACCGCAGGAACATCCGAAGATAGCCGTAGTTTCCTTTATACCGAACGGATACGCCGGGTCGCACGCGACGCAGGCCGTGCGCGATTTTGTGGGATGGTATCTGGACGAACTGAACAAAACGGATGCAACCCTGAGACTGCCCGGGGGAAATCAGCTTACACCGTAAGCGGAAAAAGAAGGAACAAGAATGGGACAGAGTGTTTTGATCGCCTCAGGCAAGGGAGGAGTCGGGAAAAGTACCATCGCCGTACTGCTCTGCCGTGCGCTGGCTCGGGACGGCAGCAGCTGTATCCTGGTGGATGGCGATATCGGTCTTCGGTGCGCGGATTTGCTGCTCGGCATGCAGGACAGGGTGATTTACGATCTGTTTGATGTGACGGAAGGCAACTGTCCGCTGGATGACGCGCTGTATCCGGTCGATGGGTATGATGCAAAATTCTTTCTGCTTTCCTCTTCACAGACAGCAAAAGCTTCGGAAATCCGCGCCAAGGATATCAGAAACATCACGGAAGAGCTGAAAAAAAAGGCGGATTACGTATTCCTTGACGCTCCGGCCGGGATCGGAAGAAACATCCGGATCCTGCTGGAAGCTGCGGATCGCGCAATTCTGGTTTCCCAGCTTGATCCGGTCTGTATGCGGGATACCGAGAGAACGGTTCAGTTTCTTACGGAACACGGCGTAAACGATATCGCGCTGATCATGAACCGTGTGCGGAAAGCGGCGGTTCTTTCCGGGCGGACTGTAACGCCTTCACGCGCGGCGGAGGCAATGGATTTACCGCTCATCGGAATCGTGCCGGAAACGGAAACACTGGCCAGTCTAAACACAGAAAACAACGGTTTTCTGCGGGAAAATGACGCAAAACTGAAGCGGGCGATCGGGAATATCGCACTCAGGCTTTCGGGGGTATCTGTTCCGCTGCCTGTGATGGAAGGGAGCCCCGTATACCGTTTTTTTCATCGGTTGTAAGGAGGAAGATACGGCCGGATGATGCAGGAAGCAAGAAAAAGAAGCTACGGACATTTTGAATGGCAGCTGCTGGTAGCCGTTTATCTGCTGTCTTTGTTCGGGATTTACTGTATCGCGAGCGCGACATACGATCCCGATAAAGGCACGGATCTTTCATTGCTGAATTATGTGCTCAATTCACGATCCTCCATGTGGCAGAGCATATTCGTGCTGGTATCGCCGGTGGTGCTGACCGTCGTGACCACGATCCCGCTCGATCTGTACCGGAACCGATTGGGCAGACTGATCTATCTGGGCGTTACAGCGCTGCTTGTCATCACATTGATTACCGCTACCCTGGTGAACGGGATCCGCGCCTGGCTGAATACCGGTTTCGGACGGTCCATTCAGCCTGCCGAATTCTCCAAAATAGCCATTATCCTTGCGCTGGCGAAACAATTGTCCAAATCGGATAAACCGCTGAGCACGATCCGTGATTTCGTCAGGGCCGGAATCCTGGTTGCGCTTCCTTCCCTGATCATTCTGGCACAAAGCGAAACCGGTTCCGTTATCGTGATCGCGTTCGTGGTAATCGCCATGATCTACTTCTCGGGCGCGGATATCCGGCTAGTAGTAGGCCTTATCCTGGTCGCGGCGCTTGGCATCGGTCTTCTCATCGCTTATGCGCTGCTGACGGAATCGACCGACAGAAGAATCCTGAGACTGCTCGCGTTCACGGATCCGACGAAGTACGCGCAGAGCGGAGGCTATCAGCTGCTGAATTCACAAAAGGCGATCGGATCCGGGCAGCTTTCGGGACTTGGGGTATTTCGGCTGGGTACGGTGACGCAGCTTGGCGGAGTGCCTGAAAACTCGACGGACTTTATTCTTTCCACGATCGGTGAAGCATTCGGTTTTATCGGCATTGTTTCAATTATCGCATGTTATCTGTTCATCGTTCTGCGCATGCTGATGCTGGCCCGGTATACACAGGACCGATACGGCCGTCTGATCATCATCGGGGTAATGTCCATGCTGTTTTTCCATGTGTTTGAAAATATATCCATGTGTCTGGGACTGATGCCGATCACGGGCATTCCGCTCCCGTTTCTGAGTTACGGAGGATCCAATTATATCACCAACATGATCGGGATCGGCCTTGTGCTGAATGTGACCAAAAGCCGCACGGGCAGTTCTGCGATCTATGAAGAAGAATCCTACCGCGTTTCGGAGAGCGCGTTCAGCCGTCTGCGCAGCAAATTAAACCGGCAGTGACCGCATGCAACATTTTTGACGGTTTTTTCGTCTAATAAACGGGGTGATTCGGATGAACCGTTTTTTTCTGATGAAGGACGAAGGAAAACACAGCCGGCTGATGAAAATCGACGAAGCGAAAAGAAAAGTGTTCATGGATGGGGAGGAGTGTCCGCTGACCGCGCAGGAGTATGTATTGCTGCACGAGCTGGCAAGACATGTGGACGAGCCGGTTTCGCGTGAAGTGATCCTGAAAAACGCATGGGGGTTTCAGAACATGGGCGTAACGAGAACAGTGGATGTGCATGTGCAGCGGCTGCGGAGCAAGCTGGGGAAAAACACCATTGAGACCGTATACCGCTGCGGATACCGGCTTTGTGCAGAGGCTGTATGAGAATGAGAATGTGGAAATTGCTGCTGATCCTGACCGCGGCAGCGGCTGTGGGTATCTGCTGCGCGGGAGGCGAAACAGTTTTATCCGTATCGCATGTGGGTGATATCGTTGGTTATGATTCAAATTGTTTTGCCGTAAACGCGCCTGAGCCCGGTACGCTGACCGTCACGATCGGAGACGGCCTTCAGGTTTTCAGGACGCTTCGGGAAACTGTGACTGCCGGAGCACATACCATTGAATGGGATGGCCTGCGGCAGGACGGGCAGCGGATCGGGAACCTGAACGGACCCTATCGCGCGGAAGCGCATTTTCTGACGGACTCCGGGAAGGAAACCACGATTTCATTTGATGTGAACGTCGGGAAAGTAAGACAGGCGCTTCTGTTCGCCCTTCCGAGCAGCGAAAGGCTGTATCAGGGCGGGGGGCAGGACTGGTTTTGCGAAATCTGTCTCGTGCGCGCCGGCAATGTGGTCATGCAGGTGTATCGGGAGGAAAGCCCGAACGACATCCTCTATACCAGAACCCAGGAAGTAAAAAACGAGGAACCATACAAGTTCCGCTGGAACGGGAAGGATCAGAAGGGTCCTCTTCCCGCGGGAAAGTATTGCGTTCGTTATTTTGCGGAGAAGAATGAAGACTATGATACGGTTGTTGCCGTCGAACTGACGGATGAGGCTGCGCCTGTACGGGAAACAGCGGTCACGGGGCCTCTGCTTCCGTCCTGGGACGCGGATGACAAGGTTGTCTGGACCGTGATGCAGCAGCCTTCCGCCGTAGTGGATATCCAGAATACCAGCCATCAGAAGGTGTATGCGGGCCCCGATACGAGGGCCAGGAACCTGGGCACGCTGCACGGCCAGAGCCAGTGCCTGAATGTGCTGGCAGTGATGGGGGATTGGGCACTGATTACCGCCTGGGAACATGAGGACGGCGCACAGATAACCGGGTTCGTTCCGATGAAAAATCTGAAAACAGTGGAACCGAACCCTCATTGGGGACTGCTGATCAACAAAAAAACACAGACGGCCAGGCTGTATGAGGACGGAAAGCGTATTGCCGAATTCCCGGTATCAACAGGTCTTGCGGCCAAGGATAAGCTCATCCGTGAAACTGCCGCAGGCTCCTTCCTGACAGATGAACATATGCTTGGGTTTACGCAGGAAAGACAGCGCTATGATTATCCGATCCGCTATGACGGCGGAAACCTGATCCACCAGATCGGCTGGCGGCAGGAAAACAGGATTGCGGACTTTACGGAGCAGCGGACAGCTCTCGGTACGAAAGCCAGCCATGGCTGTGTGCGGCTTCCGGATTATCCCGCGGATGACAGCGGAGTTGACGCGTACTGGTTATGGACGCATCTGCCCTGGCATACACGAATCATCATTCTGGATGATCCGGAAGAGAGAGCGCGGGAACAGGCGTCTGTCACCGGAAAGGAAGTTCCTGTTCAGTCCGTATGCGACCGGCTTGATTTTGACACGCAGCCTGCGGAAGATCGGGGAGCAGGAGCAGGAGAGACGGAGCTCGGACTGACGCTTGGCGGAGATGCTGTGATCGGTGTGCGCGAGAATTGGTGGAAGAAAGAAGAGGCGCTTCCCGCTTACCTGGATGCTTACGGTTACGGTTATCCCTTCAGCGGTCTGAAGGAGATCTTTGAACGGGATGATATGACTTTTGTGAATCTCGAATGCGTGCTGAAAGCCGACAAAAGTCATGAAAGGACGGATAAGCAGTTCCGTTTCCGCGGACTTCCGGCATGGACACAGGTGCTTTCCGAAGGCTCCGTAGAGCAGGTGAATATTGCCAATAATCATTATATCGATTATCAATCGGAAGGAAAAAGAGCGACCCGGGACGCACTCAAAGCAGGCGGGATCCCATACAGCGGATACGGATACGGCTATGTGTGGGAAAAGGATGGCGTACGGATAGGCTTTGCCGGAATACGCGAGACGATTTATCTGCAGAACAAGGGACAGATTTATGAAGACATTGCCGCTCTGCGGGACGAAGGCTGCGATGTGGTTGTTTATTCATGCCACTGGGGACAGGAGTATGCGGAACATCATAATGAATTGCAGGAAGAAATGGCCCTTGCCGCAGTCCAGGCAGGAGCGGACCTGGTGGTTGGGACACACCCGCATGTGGTACAGGGGATCTCCGTGATCGGACATACACCGGTGATATGGAGTCTGGGCAACCTGATGTTCGGCGGAACCATAGAAATGACCGTTTTTGATGCGATCCTGGCGAATGTCCGTCTGCGTTTTGAAAACGGCGTTTACCTCGGGTGTGCGATTTCGCTTACTCCCATACTGACAAGCGGCATGGCTGCGGATGGCGTCAATGATTACAGACCGATCCCGGCACAAGGGGAGGACAGCGAAAGAATCCTGCGATCGGTACAGCTGGACAGCGGCATTCAACTGATGGACACCATGTGGTTTCCCGTGAAGTGAATACGGAATGATACGGGATGATAGCGGAGAGAGACCGGAAGTATTGTAATAAAATGTAAAAATATGACAAAAGCATGAAGTAATATTGACAAATCATAAAAATTACATTATAAATATATCGCTCAGGGAATGATTTGTAAAGGAGTAACAACAAATGCGTAAAATTCGTTGGGCGGCTGCTTTCCTTTGTTTGATTCTGATGTTTGCGCCGGCTTTGTCGGAGAGTGTTCCGATAGACGATACCCTGCGGATCGGGGATAAGAATGAACGGGTACTGGAACTGCAGACCAGGCTGAAAGCGTTGAATTATTACCGCGGACCGCTGAGCGGAGAATTCGGCACTATCACGCAGAACGCTGTCAAAGCGGTTCAGGAAGCCTACGGTATGGAGGCAACGGGAGAAGCTGACACAGAGACGCTGGACATTATCTTTGGCGAATGCTACCGTCCGCTTGAATACGGCAGTCAGGGAAGCGATGTACAGCTTCTGCAGGAAAGGCTGTCGGAACTGGGTTACTATTCGGGACCTGTGAGCGGAAATTTCCTGAACAAGACCAAGGAAGCTGTGGCCGAGTTTCAGCGTGACTTCGGCATGGAGGAAACAGGAAAAGCCGATGTCTGGACGCTGGAAATCCTGTATTCCGATATCGAAAAACCCGTTTCGACTCCGATTCCCGTCGGAGCGGTTGAAACCGAAATGAAGTATCCGGGCAAACTCAGCTACGGGAGCACGGGAAACTCAGTGAAAGCCCTGCAGCAGAGACTGATGGATCTGGGTTTCTTTACTTATCCGAAAACGACTGCGGGGTTTTACCGGAACACACAGGCTGCTGTTGTTGCTTTTCAGAGCTTCAACGGTTTGCTGGAAACGGGAATTGTGGACGAGAAAACCTGGAATGCGATTTTCAACGACGATACGGTGGTTGCGTCCGACGGAATTCCAAAGCCCGCCGCGACGCCGGAACCTGTTCCGTACCATCTGGAGGTTGATGTGAACAATCAGGTGGTCAAAGTCTGGAAGTACGCTTCTGACACCGAAGACTATACCGATCTGTATAAATGCTTCCTGTGCGCCACCGGAACCACGACGTATCCTTCTGCGCCGGGAACTTATGTATTGACAGGCAGAAGGGCAAGATGGTGCGAGTTCCCCAAATGGGGAGGCGGCAAAGCGCAGTATTGGGTAAAAATCAATGACGATATGGCGTTTCACTCCGTTCTGTATGCGGCGAATGACGAGATGTCCCTGAAAGTGAACTCTCTGACAGGTCTCGGAAAACGCGGCTCTCACGGATGTGTTCGGTTGACCGTAGCGGATGCCCGGTGGATTTACGAGAACTGCAGGGAGGGAACTGTGGTCGTGATACACGAAAACGGGACCGCGGATCCGGAACTGCGAGCCGCGATTCAGCCCGGTGCCCTGGATAAAAGTGTGATGCTCCCAAGGACCACGCCGGCTCCGACCGTTTCGCCCGTATATGACGGGCAGAAACTTCCGGAAGGCGAACTGAGGAACCTGAGCGAAAACAAGTCGGGAGAAGACGTTGCCTGGCTGCAGATGAAACTGAAGGAATGGGGATATTATACCGGAACAGTGACCGGTACGTATCTTGGCGGCACCAAAAACGCAGTAAAGAGTTTTCAGCGCGCAAATGGGATCAGCGCAGAAGGAAATGTCGGCAAGGCTACATGGAACGTGATCAGGGCACTGATCGAGGCGGAAAACGCGACCCCGACGCCCATACCGACACCGTCACCTGTCACACCCATGCCGTCTGCGACGCCTTCGCCGACTCCCGCTCCGTGATGAGCCGGATGAACCTATGAGGAGCGTAATCCGGAGAATTGCAAATGATCCCGTTCCGGTTCTGCTGGTTCTGCTGATGGGAATCACCTGGACGGGCCTCCATCTGGGAACGGGCATCCCTTTTGCCGGGACTTCCGCCTATAAGTCCTATACACTGCAGGCAATGGCGTGGAGGGAAGGTCATACCTGGGTCAATAACCTGTCTTATCTGGAATTGGCTGTTTATGAAGGACGGTATTATGTTTCGTTTCCGCCTCTTCCGTCCGTCGTTCTGTTTCCGCTGACATTTCTGTTCGGCTGGGATACGCCCGACAATCTGCTGGTGAAGCTTTACACCTGCACGGCGGTGCTGATGATGTACCGGGCATTGAATAACCTGGGTGAAAACCGGATCAGGGCTGCCGCGTGGGCGTTTTTATCTGCTTTTGCCTCTTCTCTGCTGCCGCTGACGCTGGAAGGCGCGGTCTGGTACCACGCGCAGGTGCTTGCGTACGGACTGATTACCGCTTCGATCTATTTCCTGACAGCGGACAGACCCGCGGTGAGCCTGTTATGCTATGCGCTTTCCGTTGCCTGCCGTCCTTTTGATGCGCTGTACGGAATCCTTTTGATTGCGGTTTATTCTCTGATATGCATCCGGGAAGGAAAGAATGTCAAATATGTGATCAGACGTCTTCGGACGGGAGTGATCGCGGGCTTGTGTGTCGCTGTGCTGATCGGGGCATACAATGCGATCCGGTTCGGAAATCCTCTTGAATTCGGACACAATTATCTGCCGGAGTTTTCGACCCAGGGCGGCATTCAGTTTTCATTAGCGCATGTCCCGAAAAACGCGAAGGTCTGTTTTTGTGGCATGCCGTTTTCCATATCAGACGGAAAGCTGTCACTGAACAAATTCGGGTTTTCCGTACTGATCGCCTGTCCTGCCATCCTGTTTCTGTTTATCCGTTTTATGATCGATCTGTTCAGAAAAAACATGAATACGGAACGTGCAGTTCTGTTTGCCGTTTTTCTTGTGCATCTTCTGCTGATCCTGATGCACCGCACCTTCGGCGCGTATCAGTTCGGCGCGCGTTACTGTGCGGATCTTCTTCCGTATGCGTTTTTCTACAGGTTGATCGGAAAAAGCAATAAACCGGACCCGGTCACGGTGGGTGAGTGGGTCTGGCTGATCGTGATATTCGGATTTACACTGTACGGATCGGTTGCGATAACGCTGTGAATCACTCAAGCTCGAACGCTCCGGTGTAGAGCTGATAGTACTGACCCTGCTGACTGATCAGCTGTTCGTGACTGCCGCGTTCGATAATGCGCCCATGATCTAACACCATGATAACATCTGCGTTCTGAACGGTGGACAGGCGGTGCGCGATCACGAAGACCGTGCGGTTTTTCATCAGCGCGTCCATACCGCGCTGGACCAGCGCCTCGGTTCGGGTATCGATGGAAGAAGTTGCTTCGTCCAGGATCATGACCGGAGGATCCGCGACGGCTGCGCGCGCAATGGAGAGCAGCTGCCGCTGTCCCTGACTCAGATTGGCACCGTCGGATTCCAGCATGGTATGATACCCTTCGGGAAGCAGCCGGATAAATGTGTCCGCGTTGACGAGCTTCGCGGCTTCGATGCATTCTTCATCCGTGGCGTCCAGCTTGCCGTATCGGATGTTGTCCAGTACGGTTCCGGTAAACAGGTTTACATCCTGAAGGACGATTCCGAGCGAACGGCGGAGGTCCGGCTTTCTGATTTTGTTGATATTGATGCCGTCATATCTGATTTTTCCGTCCGCGATATCATAAAAACGGTTCAACAGATTGGTGATAGTGGTTTTTCCGGCACCTGTCGCGCCGACAAAAGCGATTTTCTGCCCCGGTTTTGCATACAGCGTGATATCGTGCAGCACCGGTTTATCCGGCAGATAACCGAAATCGACATGGTCGAGCGTTACTTCTCCCATTAATCTCGTGTATGTGGTTTCGCCGGTGCCGTGCGGATGCTTCCAGGCCCATTTTCCGGTATGTCCGGCGCATTCCGTCAGATTCCCGGAAGCATCCGTTTGGGCATTCACCAGGGTCACATAGCCCTCATCCGGTTCTGATGGTTCATCCATGAGTTCAAAAATGCGGCCTGCGCCGGCAAGCGCCATCACGATGATGTTCAGCTGCTGGGAAAGCTGGCCGATCGGGTTGATAAAGCTGCGGGAAAGCTGAAGGAAGGAAGCAATGGCGCCGAGTGTCAGAGGAGAAATGCCCCGCAGCGACAGATTTCCGGCACCTGTAATTGCAAGTGCACCCCCCGCGATGGCGAGGATCGAGAACAGGATATAGCCCATGTTGTTATTGACCGGACCAAGGATGCTGGCAAAGATATTCGCTTTGGAAGAAACTTCAAACAAATTGTTATTCCGCCGGTCGAAATCCGCTTTAGCGGCCTCCTCATGAGTAAAAACTTTCACGACCTTCTGGCCGTTGATGGTTTCCTCGATATACGCGTTCACATCGCCGAGCGCTTTTTGCTGGCGCATAAAATAGGCACCGCTTTTTCCGGTAATCTTCCGTGTTACCTGCAGCATCAGCCAGATGAAAATCATCACGGCAAGCGTCAGATAGATGCTGGTGTAGAGCATGGATACGAATACAAAAACAACGGTCATCACACCTTGGATCATGCTGGGGATGGACTGCGTGATCAGCTGCCGCAGGGTGTCGGTATCATTGGTATACCGGCTCATGATATCCCCAAAGGGGTGAGCATCGAAATAGCGGATGGGCAGGGTCTGCATATGAGAGAAAAGATTATCCCGAATGGTTTTTAAAACACCCTGTCCCATGATTGCTCCCAGTCTGTTATAGGTCAGGGATGAAACGATACCGATCAGGTAAATCAGGGCCATCACAATCAGCGCACGGATCAGACCGGAATATTCCGGAGAGGGTTCGTGCAGGAGCGGGGTGATATAATCGTCGATCAAACGGCCCAAAAACAGGGAAGATGCTACACCCGTGGCGGAGGACAGGACGATCGCGCATACCACGATGACAGCCAGTGTGCGGTAATGCATGATATAGCCAAGCAGTCTTTTCAGTACCTTCGTATCGATGGATTTGAGGGATGGCTTCCTCTGCGCTTTTCCCTGAAAGGGAAAGCCTTTTTCTTTGGGATTTTCTCCGGCTTTCGGATCGTGTTTTTTCATGGATGGATTTTGCATAATCAGACTCCTTTCCTCTGGGATTCGGCGATTTCCCGATAGACAGGACTGGTTTCCATCAGCTGCTCATGCGTTCCGACTGCGGCGATGCGGCCCCCGTCCATCAGGATGATCTGATCCGCGTCTTCCACGGAGGCGACGCGCTGTGCAATAATGAGTTTGGTGGTGTTCGGAATCTCGTTACGGAGGGCGGATCGGATTTCTGCATCGGTCTTGGTATCAACGGCGCTGGTGGAATCGTCCAGGATCAGGATCTTCGGTTTCTTCAGCAGGGCACGCGCAATGCAGATGCGCTGCCGCTGTCCGCCGGAAACGTTGGTTCCTCCCTGATCGATCACGGTATCGTATCCGTCCGGAAAGGTCCGAATGAAATCGTCGGCGTGCGCGATGATACAGGCCTGACGCAGTTCTTCATCGGTCGCGTTTGGATTCCCCCAGCGCAGGTTTTCCTTAATGGTGCCGGAAAAGAGCAGGTTTTTCTGCAGCACCATGGAAACTCCGTCGCGCAGTGTTTTCAGATCATACCTTCGCACATCCGTGTTTCCCACGGAAACGCTTCCCTTTGTGGCGTCGTAGAGGCGTGGGATCAGCTGCACCAGCGTGGATTTCGCGGAACCGGTACCCCCGAGAATGCCGACGGTTGAGCCGGATGGTATCGTCAGGTCAATGTCTTCAAGGCAGCAGTGAGCAGGATCACCGGTATAGCTGAAACTGACGTGGCTGAATGAGACGGACCCGTCGGCCAGTTCATTCACGGCATCTTCCGGTGATGTAAGGGTGCTTGATTCCTTCAGCACTTCTGTGATCCGTTCTGCGGATGCCCTCGATATCGTGACCATGATGATGATAAATGACAGCATCATCAGGCTCATCAGAATCTGCATGGTATAGGTCATCATGCTCATCAGCTGGCCGGTCGTCAGACCGTTTGGCAGCGCTCCGTTTCCGGAGGCGACGATCATACGGGCACCGAACCAGGATATGAGCAAGGTGCAGGTATATATACTGAACATCATCAATGGGGAGTTCCAGGCTACGGTTTTTTCCGCTTTCGTAAAGTCTTTGAAAATGGAATCGGAAACCTTTCTGAATTTGTCTATCTCATGCGATTCCCGTACAAAAGACTTTACCACCCTGACGCCGCGCAGATTCTCCTGCACTACCAGATTGAGCCTGTCGTAGGTCCTGAAAACCCGCTTGAAGATCGGATGCGCGCGGGACATGATGAAATACAGCCCGACGGCTAAAAACGGGACCGTGACGAGGAATATCAAGGCCAGACGGCTGTTGACGCGGAAAGCCATCACCATCGCGAAAACCAGCATCAGCGGCGCACGGACTGCGATGCGGATGATCATTTGAAAGGCGTTCTGTACATTGGATATGTCGGTGGTCAGCCTGGTTACCAGGGAAGAAGTGGAAAAGCGGTCGATATTGGTGAAGGAAAAATCCTGCAGCCGGTAAAACAGATCTTTCCGAAGGTTTTTCGCGAAACCGGCCGATGCGATGGAAGCACAGCGACCGGCAAAAACGCCGAAAAACAGGGAAAGAAATGCGGAAACAGCCAGAAAGAGCCCCATCCGGATGATGACGGACATATCGCCTTTTTCGATGCCCCGATCCACCATGGCAGCCATCAGCATCGGGATCAATACTTCCATGACCACCTCCATGGAAACGGAAACCGGTGCCAGAATGGCGTTCTTTCTGTATTCACGGATGCTTTTCATCAGTCTTCTGATCATTCAAGGACCTCCTGCCGGGCAGCGATTCGCTGTACTTAACCGCAAATAGGATAATCATCGCCCCGGAAGGAATTATAACATAAAACCGCACAGGAAGAAACAGATATGATTTCGCGGGAAACATCAATCGAAAACTTTGGTCGTATTTCCATAAACAATGTATTCCGGCTGCTGTATCTTTTCTGCATCCGGCTTGACGGAACCGTGATCAATAATTATACTGAAAAAGCGGATGCGAACAATATCCGCACAATGCAGCAAGCCGGAGAAACGCGTTCGAAAAATTTCCGGCGAAGGAGCGGAATATGTCTTCCATTATCATACCAAAAGGATATGAGACCAAGCTTTCCCTGTATGAAACCCAGCATTCGATCAGCCTGATCAAACGCGTTTTTCAGGATTCCCTGGCACAGGCACTTCACCTGAAGCGTGTTTCGGCACCGTTGTTTGTGGATCCCGCGACGGGATTGAACGATGACCTGAACGGCGTGGAGAGGCCCGTGACGTTTGACATCCCGGACGCGCATACCGACGCGGCTGTGGTGCAGTCGCTGGCAAAGTGGAAAAGAATGGCCCTGTGGCGCTATGATTTTCATCCGGGGAAGGGCATTTATACGGATATGAACGCGATCCGGCGGGATGAAACCCTGGATAACCTGCATTCGGTGTACGTGGACCAGTGGGACTGGGAAAAAGTCATTACGCGGGAAATGAGAAACGAGCACACCCTGCGTGAAGCTGTGCGGGATATCGTAAACTGTATCTGCGACGCGCAGCTGTCGGTGAGAGGCCGCTATCCGCAGCTTGCGGGAGAACTGCTTGAGCGCAATGTCACCTTCATCAGCAGCCAGGAACTGGAGGATCTGTATCCCGATCTGACGCCCAAGGAGCGGGAATACCGCGTTACCCGTGAAAACCGTACCGTGTTTATCAGCAGAATCGGCGGAAAGCTGCGCAGCGGGAAGCCGCACGACGGACGAGCACCGGACTATGACGATTGGGATCTGAACGGGGATATTCTGTTTTATCACCCTGTGCTGGACTGCGCGCTGGAGATTTCTTCCATGGGGATCCGGGTAGACGCGGAAAGCCTTGACCGGCAGCTGACGCTTTCAGGCCACGATGAACGCAGGAAGCTGCCGTTCCACCGTATGCTGCTTGCGGGAGAATTGCCGCTGACGATGGGCGGCGGTATCGGTCAGAGCCGGCTGTGCATGCTGCTGCTTGGGAAAGCGCATATCGGTGAAGTGCAGAGTTCCATCTGGGACGAGGAAACAAGGGCGCGCTGCGAAGAAGCCGGAATACAGCTGCTGTAAAGCGTCCTGTTTTCTTCCGCCGGATTGAAAAATGAATACACGCAAAAACGGCGCCTTTCTTTTCAGAGAGGCGCCGCTTTCTGCGGAAACGGTTATTATTCAAGCATGGATTCTTCCCAGCTGTCAAATGGTTTCAGTTCGAGCAGCTGCGCGACGGTCGGAGCAACATTGGCAAGTCCGAAAGCGCCTTTTTTCATTTCATGACGAGTGTCCTTGTCATAGATGATGAAAGGCACCGGGTTCAGGCTGTGGGCGGTGCGGACTTCGATTTTGCCCTTCTTGTTCTTTTCCAGCATCTGGTCCGAATTGCCGTGGTCTGCCGTGACGATCATGATGGCATTTTCGGCATCGCAGGCCTGTTTGATGCGGTTCAGCTGCAGATCAACGCTTTCCACCGCGATTTCCGTAGCGAGCAGATTGCCGGTGTGACCGACCATATCTCCGTTCGGGAAATTGCAGCGGATAAAGCCATACCGATGGGAATGAAGAGCGTCGATGACCAGGTCCGCCACTTCCGTTGCTTTCATCCAGGGGCATTCGTCAAACGAACGCACATCGGAGGGAACTTCCGCGTAATCCTCCAGCGCTTCGCTGAATTTTTCCGAGCGGTTGCCGTTCCAGAAATATGTTACATGTCCGTATTTCTGCGTTTCGGAGCACGCGTATTCACGAATGCCGTTTTTGACGAGCAGTTCCGTCAGGGTATCGTGAATCTGCGGCGGACTGACCAGATAGCGATGAGGAATTTTCAGATCGCCGTCATACTCCAGCATGCCTGCGTAAAGCACCTTCGGCATGACGCCGCGGTCAAAGGCGGAAAAGCTGTCGTCCCCGTCAAAAGCCATTGAGATTTCAAGCGCCCGGTCACCGCGGAAATTGAACAGGATCACACTGTCGCCATCCCGTACGGGTCCAACAGGACGGCCGTTTTCGGCGATCACAAAAGCATCCAGATCCTGATCGATGGCACCGGTTTCGCCGCGGATGGTTTCGATGGCTTCGCGGGCTGTGGAAAACTGACGGCCTGTTCCGTGCACGTGCACATCCCAGCCGGCTTTCACCATGGGCCAGTTGGCCTGATAGCGGTCCATCGTAATCTTCATGCGGCCGCCGCCGGATGCGATGCGTCCGTCAAAACCGTCTCCGTTCAGTTCGGAGAGGACACTTTCGAGCCGGTCTACGTATTCGAGGGCGGAAGTTGCGGGGACGTCGCGTCCGTCAAGCAGGATATGGCAGCGCACGCGGGAAACTCCCTCACGCTTTGCCTGACGAAGCATGGCAATGAGATGGCTGATATTGGAATGCACATTGCCGTCGGAAAGCAGCCCGAGAAAATGGAGCGTGCCGTTATTTCGTTTTACACCGCCGACCAGCTCCTGCCAGGTGGCGGAGGAAAAGATCGCGCCGCTTTCGATGGATTCATTAACAAGTTTGGCGCCCTGGGAATAAATCTGGCCGCAGCCGAGCGCGTTGTGTCCGACTTCGCTGTTTCCCATATCATCATCCGAAGGAAGACCTACCGCCGTACCATGCGCTTTGATGGTCTGCCAGGGGCAGGTTTCTTTCAGCATATCCAGTGTGGGAGTAGTGGCTTTCTGCACCATATTGCCAAGGGTTTCGGGCGTTTCGCCCACTCCGTCCATCACGACCAGAACGACGGGTTTTTTCAATGGAATCATCACCTTTCCTTTTAAGATACCGATGGCGGAATGCAGCTTCAAGTGCACATTCCGCCATCAAGGATAGCGCAACGTATGAAAAATGTCAATCGCGTGGGAGCTGATCGAGATAACGGCAGGCTGCAAGCGCGGCTGCCGATCCGTCAGCGGCGGCTGTGGTGATCTGACGGACGCTCTTCCTTCGGCAGTCGCCGGCGACAAAGAGTCCGGGGGTTTGTGTGACGCAGGTTTCATCCGAATCGAAGTATCCGTAACGATCCAGCTTCGCAAGCACGGAAAACGCGTCGTTTTCCGGAATCAGCCCGATGGCGACAAACAGGCCGTCACAAAGCAATTCCCGATCCTGATCCGACTGACGGATACCGACCCCCCGGAAAGCACCGGTCGCGTCACGCAGCAGAGCTGTGATCCGGACATCGGTCAGGATCCGTACGTTTTCTTTTTTCTCAAGCAGTTCCAGCAGTCGTTTTTCTCCCGTGCAGTGAGGAAGATCCTGCAGCACTGTGACGGAAGTGCATTTTTCCGACAGCAGCAGGGCTTCCTGCAGGGCGGAATTGCCTCCGCCTGCTACCGCGGTGCTTTTGCCGGCATAAAAATCCCCGTCGCAGACAGCGCAGTAGGAAATTCCTTCGCCGATCATTTCGTCTTCTCCGGGAAGGCCCAGACTGCGATGGCGCACGCCGGTCGCAAGAATCAGGGAAAAAGCGGAAAACACGCTCCCGCTTTCTGTTTGCACCAGAAAGCGATCATTTTCGCGGGAAACGGAAACAACACGGTCGATTTCGATCTCGGCATTCTGGGAAAGCACCTGGTCGAGCAAACGTTCGGCGAACTCATTGCCGCTCATCTGTGCGGTGCCGGGCCAGTTTTCCACGCGGGGAGAATGCGTGATCTGGCCGCCGAAGGTTTCCTTTTCGATCACAAGCACACTTCTCCCGTTGCGGCGCGCGTACAGCGCGGCGGTGAGGCCGGCGGGTCCTCCTCCGACGATGACAAGATCATATGCGTTCATACACGGACACCCATCAGATAGCCTTTGATATCGGAAACACCGCGGAACTTCTCAAAATTCCCGTCCTCCGACACGATCACCAGGGTCGGCGCCTGACGGATGCCGTACTGATCGACAAGTGCCGTTTCCCGGTTGGCATCGACGGCTTCGTAAGATACGCCTGCGCGGTCAAGCAGCGCCATCGCGGCCTTGCAGTTGGGACAGGTGGGCGTTTTGAAGAGCAGTGCCCTTCCGCTCCGCTGCGGTGCTTTCTCTTCCTTGAGCGGATCGATGGTTACGGTGATATCAGCGGATGCGGCAGTGACGGGTTCCTGAGGTGCACAGCAGGCTTTTTCAAGCGCTGCTTCCATGGCTGCGTCCTGCAGGACGGGTCTCGGTCCGACATGGGTGAGGGTGGAGTGACCGATGTTGTAGACTTTTCTGTCCTTGAATTCCTGGGTTTTTCCGTCGTTCCAGTTCTGCACCGGGCGGTAATAGCCCGTGATGCGGCTGTACACTTCCGTCGTCTTTCCGCAGTGCGGGCATTTGTACACTTCGCCCGTCAGGTATCCGTGGTCGGGGCACACGGAATAGGTGGGGGACATTGTGTAATACGGCAGTTTGTAATTTTCCGCGATTTTCCGCACGAGCGCGGCGGCAGCTTTCCAGTCCGGCAGTTTTTCGCCGAGGAAGGCATGGAAGACAGTTCCGGAGGTGTAGAGTGTCTGGAGTTCATCCTGAATATCCAGTGCGGAGAAAACGTCTTCCGTATAACCAACCGGCAGATGGGAGGAATTGGTGTAATAAGGGGTTCCGTTCATATTGGCGGTCAGGATGTCCGGATACTGTTCCACATCGTGCTTCGCAAACCGGTAGCTGGTGGATTCCGCAGGCGTGGCTTCCAGGTTGTACAGATCGCCGTACTTCTCCTGATAGTCGGAAAGGCGCTCACGCATATGGTTGAGAACGTCCCTGGTGAAGCGCTGCGCTTCCGCGTGGGTGAGATCTTTTTTCAGCCATTTTGCGTTCAGACACGCCTCATTCATGCCGACAAGACCGATGGTGGAGAAATGATTCTCAAACGTGCCGAGGTAGCGTTTGGTGTAGGGATAGAGGCCCATGTCGAGCAGCTTTGTGATAACGGTGCGCTTGGTTTTGAGGCTGCGCGCCGCAATATCCATCAACTGGTCAAGCCGACGGTAAAAATCCTGTTCATCCGCAGCGAGATAGCCGATGCGGGGCATATTGATCGTGACTACGCCGATGGAACCGGTCGATTCGCCGGAACCGAAGAAACCGCCGGATGTCTTTCGCAGTTCTCTCAGGTCAAGACGCAGACGGCAGCACATCGAAC
>JAEEGL014750276.1_pt1 | contig 22556 bp, 18 predicted proteins | sample 9134231 | NCBI WGS metagenome assembly JAEEGL01 (sample SAMN16246548, study PRJNA631951) | gut metagenome | biome: gut microbiome; feature: rumen; material: fiber-attached | host: Bos | place: Iran: Karaj | collected 2018-10
AAACGGCCTGAGTATATCATCCTCATTTTCAGTAAGAACTATACCCTTATCGCCGTTTGTAAATTTTACACAGCAGCCCACCGGAACTATGTTCACTGCAGCAGTAAGCCCCTTAAGAGCCTGCTGATTCATATAATTCTTAGGATGCCTTAAAAATCTGTACGCTTCTATCTCCGAAGAAGGCTCATCGCCTATCTTCATTGCAGTCAGTTCATCAAAATAATAGGCAATCTTCAGTGCCTCCACCTGCATGTCTGCAACAAAACTAAGGGTAAGTGAACCCTTATGCCTTTCCCTTATGTCCTTCAGAAGAAGGGCTATATTCTTAGTGACACTGGTGTCAATATATGTCTTTTCGAGAATCAGATTATGTCCGTTCTCCCTGCACCTGTCTATAACTTCAAGGTCATCCGGAGTATAGTCTTTTGTGCTCTTATGCAGGATTTCTTCTGGAATATCAAGAGAGCCTATATCATGGAGAAGTGCTGCCATGACAACATATTTCTGGCTATCCGCAGCTGACCCCAAACGACCATATATAGCAGAGGCAAGTATGGCAGTATTAAGTGTATGCTTATATACAGCATCTTCCGCACTTCTAAGATTCTGCATGAAATTAATCTTGCCCGGATGATAGGCATAGCTACGTATTATCTCATTCGCCAGATCCTCAATAGGACGCTCATTTCCCTTTTCCCTTATTGCCTTTATAGCGTCCTTCAAAGTAAACACAGCCATAGTCTGAAAGCGCTCAAAAGCCCTGTCCTCTTCACTCATAGGTGGAAGGGGCTCTGCCGGCTCAAGAATGTAAACGCCTATCAGATCGAAGTTCTTGATGCTGTTGATTCCCTGCCTGTTAAGCTTGGTATCACGGTCATAAAGAAGAACACCGGTCTTGTTAAAGATCGGTTTCGCAAGGCGCATGCCGGATTTTAGCTTTTCGGTAGGAACAAAGATCATAAAACCCCCTCAAAAAACATACTCGTAGCTGTCCAAAACCTATTATTTCTTACAGTTACACACATTTATGCACTAATTATAATACATTTTGACGGGTATGTATATCTTTTTTAAAGTACCTGTTCATGACTGCCGAAGCACTTGCTGTCACGGGCATATCACTATAACGCTATCTGTACTCCAAGCATACTTTGCCTATGCCCACCTCATCATCAACGGAAAGCATTGCCCGTTCCTCCCCTATCAATTGAACACCATTTAAAAATGTTCCATTGGTTGAATTATAATCCTGCAGGTATACATGTCCGTTTTCCTCAAAGAGTCCCGCATGCAGACGGCTTACAGACCGGTCGTTCAATATCAGGTCAGCGGTTCCCTGGAGTTTACCAATAGTAAAAGGAAAATGATCTATTTCATATTCTTTGCCATGCTTCCTATCCACCAGAACATTCCTTATTCCGTCGTTGTCAGGCTCCACAAATACGGTTTTCCCAGAATCAGCTACATTCTTAGGCAAGGTTTTCTCCGGCATATCTGAAAAAAATTTATCAAAATCCATTGAATTCCTTTTTTCCGAAACAGAATACTCGTTGTATTCTTTTGTCGGAAAATGATCATCAAATGTTTCTTCTCTGTTAATCTTTCTATTTATATTTCTATCGTCATCAACGACCACAGAAATACCATTTTTCTTGTTGTGTATCCGTGAAATAATCCCTTTCACCAAAATTACTATTGCTGCTATCAGTATAGCCGCAGACGCAAGTTTAACTGATTTAGAATCCCCCAATCCCGGTATGATACCGGCCAGAGCAGCCAAAGCACCGGTTGCCAGCACTGCCGGAATCCATAATGGGATACTGTTTTTTTCATTACTACCTGACATATCTTTTTCATGTTCAGTATCCTTTGATTTATTTTCCTGCTGCAGACTGCCTTGACGAAAGTGTTCGCTATTTGACGGCATATAGGCCTGTGAATGTATATACGGCTTTGTATCTTCCTGCTTTCTTGTTTTACATTCTCTGCTCCTCATTTGATCCGGAGTTTGTTCAATAAATCCCGTTGGAATCCGTTCAGTATTCATGATCGTTGCATGGTAGTCTTCCACTCCCATACCTTCTCTCTTACACTCATCCAATACTCTCTCTATATCAGATACTACATAGTTTTCTTTTCTTACAGTCTGATAAAAGCGATATGCCATAAGTGCCGCCTGTGCATCCGTGCGGCTTATCCTCTCCAGGAAAAACTCCGCAACATCCACTAAGCTTCCGGGATCTGAATTTTCCGTATTTGAATTAGGCGAAAACATGAGCTTTATGCTTCCGTCATCAAGACTCATAAATATACAAGCCGGATCCATAATAAGCCTTGAAAAATCTATCATATAATCCTCAGTCTCACGGCAGGCCTTAAGAATTCCCCTTATAGACATTTCCAAAGTCTCGCTGTCTAATTCCTTATGCTCATATATTCTTCCCATGGGTTGCATTGAACTGATCTCATAATATATGTACTCCCTGCCCTCAGCGATCCTTTCTTCCATTGGCAGGAGTCCTCCTATATCATTCTGTATCACCATTGAATACTGATAGTCATCATCCACCTTATCCGGCTTTTTTATCACCAGATAATTGTGATTCAGACTTCTTTTGTATTCTGCACCACTGTTTTCCAGATAATTACTTTTTTTCATCTTCTCCTCCGTCATTTATTCAACAAAGTCACTTGCATCGCCAACATCTGACATATCTGCCGTGTCAGAAAGACCATCCTCCATGATTTTCCCCACCCTGTTAAAGGTTCTTATGAGTCTGGAACACCTGATACGCTTTATTTCTTTTTGCTGCCCCAAATCCCATACTTCAGCTTTAAAAACATCCATTCCGGGTACCGGCGGCGAATCCATTGTCGCTGTTACCTCTGTCTTGATGGTTCCGTATGAGACGGTAACATTTATCTCCGGATTATCAACCAATACTAGTCTGTCCGTAAGCAACTCCGCAGTTTTATTCTTTACACATTCTGCTATTTCCTCGTTGTCCTTTTCTGGAACACTCGCACCAAGAGTAAGCCCTACTGAAACCGCGCTATTTATTGCATTCCTGTTATATGAAAGCATGCCTATCCAAAGAATCATTATAGTCATGAATACAATAATGGGGATTATCACACACGCCTCTATTGTCATCATTCCCTTATTATTTCTCATAAATCCCTTCTTTCCTGATAACTCTTTAAGCACACGATTAAAACGCTAAAAGTATCATTTTTGTTTTTCCCACAAGCAAGATTACGTGTGTTAAAGTACTTTGGACTGGTGAATTATATATTTCGCATACTATATAAAACATAACCCAAAAATATAAACGGTATGAATGGTATATGTGTCCTACGATCAGCTTTTCCAAGTGAAATCAAAATTATAGACAGTATTGCCGCAAAGAATATTGCATACATTGTCATCTCTATACTTCCCATGTATCCAAATAAGAGTCCTGTCAAAAGAACCATCACAGCATCAGCCATTCCTATACATCCATTACTGAAAAAAGACGCAATCATCACCACCCCACCAATAAACGCGCCGACACCAGCCTGTAAATAACTAATACTGCTTACACTTAACAGATATCCAATCACTATTAGCACAGAGCTTACCGAACAGATTGCCAACAAAAAAGTTTTAGGAAGACTCTTTTTCTTTATGTCTATAAAACTACCCAAGCCCAGTACAAAGCCCCACCATACATTTTTTATACAGTCCATTGTCTCAATACTCATATTGCCTCCTAATCGCCATAACGCTGTGCACATCTTGAACACACCCTCTTGTCTCCAACTTGTGATATCGGAATTTCATAGATTGTCCGCTTTAGTCCGCTGCAGCTTATATCCGTATGATAACGGTCACCCTCATTCGTTATAAAATAAATACCGCTTGAATCACCGTGTCCGCAGCGTTCACATGCAGAATAATGTCCCCCACTCCTGTTCACATAGTTTTCTATTCCCTCTGCATCCACAGGTGTTATGGAAAGATCCAGATGAGTACAGCTCCTGCTCAAATGGTAGACTTCACTTCCATCAGTAACATACACTATCCGCTCCGTGTCATCATTATCGGAACCTGAACCCTGCACATGGTAACCGGTCCATGCCCTGGTTCTTGCTCTGGTCATTATTATCACATCGGGAATTCCGAAAACATTTGCAAGAGGTGTCATGGCATATCCTGCCTTCAAGTCCACCACTTCATTTTCATCTACCATAGTAGATACAAGAATATTTATATTTCCGTTAAGGCCGCATTGTTTCCTGTAATCTTCAGGAAGTGAATTATCAAGGGCTGATGTTGTATACCCCCAGGACAGAACAGTCTCAGCAATGCCATAATCCACTGACTGATGTTCAGGATCTCCATATCCCCTTGCGCCCCCTTCAGATACATAGTCCATATTTTCTGCATATGAAAGCTCTGCGTTATCATACTTAAGCATTCCTTCAGCAGGCACATACAATGCCACTTCTTTTGATGTCCTGCTCAGGACATGGTCTACGCTCTGCTCCAAATGCAACATCTGCATAACAAAAAGCAGTGCCATACAGAAAAAGAGGTATAAGGGAACAACGAATACAGCCTCTATTGTCAGGCTTGCCTGAACCCTGTTTTTTTTCACGTCAACTCCTTCCAAGTTATATATACCTCCGGTATAAAAATCATTATGCGTAAATATGGCAAGGGCAGTCCGCCATTTGCAAATCATATATTTCATTGCTGACTGCCATAGCCGGGAGAACCACCAGGTTCTAAACAGTTACATGATCACATGTATCTCATATTTCTTTCTACAAGGAATTCATACCCATATCCACTCTTGAATGTAAACTGTACTGTCGCTGCCGCTATACAGTCATCTAGCCTGAAATTCTCATATCCAGGAACCTTACGGACATCCATTTCCACAATGTCCATCATTCTTCCTACCCTGTTTTCTCTTGATACTGTATATAAAAGGAGTCTCAGATAGCCTTCATACCCAACCTCCATATTAGCCGGATCATCAGGCACAGTCTTGCCGGATCCGTCATCTACTGAATCCTCTATCACATCCTCAGTAGCATTCAGTGCACCTTCCAAACTGAGTCTCCAATCACCCGGACTCATAATGATAGGAAGCTTACCCCCGGTCATAAGGACTCTTATGTCCGATACACTTTCAGCATATATCCATGCCGCGTCTATTAGCGCAAGATAAACAGGCTCAAGTTCAGGTGACATTGTCGCAGCCGCAAGCGCTGCCGCTAATTCATTCGATTCAGCCTGTAGCTCACCGTCTTCAAAAAAATAAATTGTGTTAACAGCCCCCCGTATCAGCAGGATACGATTCACAACTGTCCCTAAATTTGCATCATCACTATCTTTGCCTGCATAAATATATTCAACCTCGTACTTAAGATGACTTCCATTTTTTTCATTTAGATAATTACCTGCTTTTTCCATGATATACTCGTTGAAAAGCATCTCATACATTAATCCTTCCCTATCATCCCATTCCCCATACATTCCATCACCACCTACAAGATCTCTGTGTGATGCGTATATTTCTGTATTTACAGACTCTGTTGATATCTCCTGTCCGCATACAAGAGAAAGTATTCCTCCACCGCGCAGATTGTTCACCTGTTCTGCCGGGTCAGCCTTTTCTGGTTCAGACCAATCAGGGTCATCCATTTTTCCTCCATTACCATCATCTACCTGGGGTGCCTCAAATTCGTAATCATCCAATTCCTGCTGCGCATCAGATTCTTCACTTTCAATGTCACCATCATAGAGCCCCGAAGATTCTGACTTTTCAGCCATATCCTTTATATCTTCAGCATATGCAACCCCGTATTTTTCAAGCATGTATGACAAAGCCATATACCTAAACACTGCACCATCATCATCTGTTGCCCTTGATACACTTGTGACCTCAAGTCCATCACATTCCAGCTTTAAAAAATCCGATCCACCCATCAGAAAATTATCTATGCCGGGATCAATGTTATAAGAAAGATACTCCAGCATATGCTCACGGGTATTGTCTATTGACCCCGTTCCGGTATCATATGCCGTATCAATAAAAAGTAAATCATACTGTTCCAGCAGCTCCCTGTTATATTCTGCAAGTGCGGAATCCATTGCAAGATCAACTGCACAGCTTATTTTTGTACGCATGGCACTTATTCTTGCACCTTCAATCATTGTAAGGATAATGGGTATCATGACTGCTATCATAAGCGCCAGGTATACACTAAGCACACCTGAACTATTAATTGTTTTTTTTCTCTGTACTATATTCATTATTTTGCTGACCTCCGGACACCGCACTTCAGAATTAAAAATAGTTGTAATATAGCAAACGCCAAAAACCTTTTCGTATCAGAAGCTGTTAGTCCTTTTAGTGATCTTATCGAAAAGTGTATTGATTATCTCAGTTATATTATCTTTGAAAATTATCACAAGTCCTACAAGGACCACTATTATGAGGATTACCTCGACAGTTCCCATGCCGCCCTCATCTTTAAAATAGGCTTTTAAAAGATCCATTTTAGTGCCTCCTTTCCAAATAGAATTCCCTTATCCTATTCCGGCATCAGATAGTCATGAATGCCGGTACAATGATCACAACCATTACGATCATCAGCATTAAGATCATTGGCAAAAGCAGCTTTGTTCCTGCTTCCTCACCTTTCTTTCTTGCCGCTGACTTTTTATCTTCAAGCGCATCCCTGGACTCAGCCCTTAAGGCCTCAATAAAACCTTTCGCCCCCAACTTTATGTTCTGTTCCAAAAGTGCAACAAGCTTCACATATTTCTGAACACGGCATCTCTTTGAAAAATTCCTGTACGCAGCCAGCTCCCCTGTTCCACTCTGCATTTCATAAGAAGCAAGCAGCATCTCCTCGTATGCAAACCGCATGCCGTCCGCACCTTCTTTTCTTGATAAATATTCATCAGTGATCTTTTTCCAGGCCAATCTGACTGCCATTCCAGCTCCCACATATAAAGACAACTTACTTACTATCTCCGGATAATCCTCCATAAGCTGTTCATCACGTTCCTTTACTTTTTTATCTAGTGACTTGTCACTTGCAAAGAAAATAACTACGGAGGCAGCGACAACCAGCCCAAAGAATAGAAGCGTATTATCTTTTTTTCGCTCTGTCCATCTGATCTCATATCCATCAGTTTCATTAGGAAGTACAAACTCACCATTCTGGCTACTTTCAGCGTCTGCACCCGTCAGTGCATTTAAAAGTTTTTCGTGAATGATCTCGCGGTGTGTTTTTTCACGCGGATAGATCATCAACGGGAATTCATACAGTTCACTATAGTCGCCATAGCTTATATCTGCCTCTGCTATCATAAGTACACCGCTATCTGGAATCTCCTCCCTAAGTGTCCCGTCGTTCTTTACAAATTCCCTGTCAAAGCTCCACTCCACTCTGAATGGATACCCATCTACACTGTCAATCGGTGACAGGTCTGTGGTTATTTCATCAGGACTTTTATTATTTCCCAACACTTTGCTTTCCAAAATACTTCTAAATTCCGGTAGCATTTCCTCTATTTCTTTTTGCGAAAATCTCCTTGCTGATACATTTATCTTTTCAGAATCAAAAGTTTCGCCATCTATATCCACATCAAGCGTGGCTGTATAATCTCCCTTGGGGAATTCATGCCTTTCCAGTACATTTCCAGAACCAAGCACGCTCTTGTTTTCCTTACTAATAGAAATAATCATCACTATTACACATCCAACCGTAAGGAAAAGAAGACTGTTGCTCAGTTTGCTCACCAAATGCATGTAATTTTCCTGCGCTATATCTTTCCCCGGTTTTAGAAGATAGAACTTTTCAGAATTCTTCTGTAATAAAGTACTCTTTATTTTATTATTACTAATAAGCTTAGCCGTCAGCCATATGCCAGCCCTGTAAAAAGGTCTTGTTATAGTAGATGTATCACAGCTTTCAGGAACTTGTACCTTCCTGACATAAAACAAAAAGAGTATCATCGATGCAATTGTTATCACAAGTATTACTATCATTGTGTGCTCCTATTAGTTTAATATGAAATCTTCAGTATCTTTTCGCCCAAAAGAAAAGCGATAACATATACCGCAAGTAGTGCGGTCATTAGGGCAATCCCTGCGATATTATGATATAAAGGATCAAAAAAACCAGGAGTGGTGGAGTCAATGTAAAGTATTATTCTGAATGGTACCATGTCCATTATTCTCTGTTCCATTCTCTTAGCACTAACCTGCGTTTCTATTTCCCTGCTGACATCTATACGATCACTTATTGCAGATGCTGTATTACCCAGTATTTCCGGAAGATTTCCTCCACTACGTTTTGCGATAGAAAATACTTCAGCAAAATCAGTTATATCCCTTATATGGGAACGCCTTGACAGATCGAAGAGCAGCTCCTCTATATTTATGTTATTCTTTAACCCCCTGTTTATTATCTCCACTTCCTCCGGCATCATTTCATCCTTTCCATACAGAAGCACTAAATCAGAATGGCTGTTCATGAAGGCATTTTCCACTGAATACCCTGCCTGCAGTCCTGCAATTAGGGAATACATCATTTCACGAAACTGAAGCGTTAATTCTTTTTTTCTTTTTTCTATCTTCTGTTTTCTTTTATAATCAATGAACGGAATCAGTGCAGGAGCCAGAACTAACAGGGCTATAGGCGACCTATAAAAAACATAGGATATCAATGCAAGAAGCCCCAGTCCTTCTGTTAAACACACGATAATATCTTTTCCTTTCATGCGATAATTATCGTAATCCTGCAGTACATTAACCTTCTCTGATTCCTGCCGCCCTAAGCTTTTCAGTATGTAGGATCGAATTTTCCCGTTCAAGCCGCCCGATGATTTTTCCTTCACTATTTTCACCCTCCTCAACAAAACGGTATAGTGACTGAAGCTTTATCTCTCCATTCTCGTAGTCCAAAACTTCTACTATTTCCAAAACTTTTCTGCTCTTATCCCTCAGTCTTCCTAGATGGACTATTATGTCTATTCCACTTGCTAACTGCCCCCTTATCGCTGGAATAGGTAAATCCATTCCCATAAGAATCATTGTCTCCAGCCTCGCCAGCATATCCACCGCACTATTTGCATGACCCGTTGATAATGACCCATCATGACCGGTGTTAAGCGCTTGTACCATATCAATCGCCTCGGCGCCCCTTACTTCGCCTACTATGATCCGGTCTGGCCTCATTCTGAGGCTTGACTTGATCAGATCCCTTATTGTTATCTCGCTGCAACCCTCTACATTTGCATTCCTTGTTTCAAGACGGACCAGGTTCTCAACTCCTACAATCTGAAGTTCTGCACTGTCTTCAATTGTAATGATCCTTTCATCCTTAGGAATAAAATCCGACAGGGCATTAAGGAATGTTGTTTTACCTGAGCCTGTTCCGCCAGAGATAAATATGTTGTATCCCGCTACCACAAGCTTCTTTAAAAAGCAAACCGCATCTTCATTTATAGCCCCGAACCTCATCAGGTCATCCATAAGGAAAGGCTTTTCCGGAAATCGTCTTATAGTCACAATGGGACCATTCAAAGCAACAGGAGGCAGAACAATATTTACTCGGGATCCGTTTTCCAGTCTCGCATCCACAATTGGCGACGCCTCATTTACAGTACGGTTACACTTTGCAACTATCTGCTGGATCACATCCTCAAGCTTTTCTTTTGATTCAAACTTTTTTTCCCAGCGGTATAAATGCCCTGAGCGTTCCAAAAAAATGTGATCGTAACCATTTATCATTATTTCTGTAACCCTGGGATCATCCGTAAGTTCCTGCAGTATATCCAATCTGCGAATGGCGTAGAAAAGTTCTTTTGCATACTGCTTCTTGGTCTGCAGTGACAGGCCATATTTTTTCCCGTTTCTTACAATGGTGTTGTCAATCAATTCCCTGACATCATCATCCGTCATCTCACGGTCAAAGCTTATCTGTGACTGTATTTCTTCCTTTAGCCTTAACTTTATCTCTTCAGTATCCACACTCCAATCCTTTCATATGGGAACCTTGTACGCCCTCAGCAGTATATGCTTCGGGCTACGCTATATAGTTTGACCCAAGTAACTGTTCAGAACCTTTCGGTTCTTCCAGTTACTGCAGCCCGCAATATGAGATTTGCTTCGCAAATGGCGGGCTGCCTTTGCTTACTGTACGCTTTTGTACGCCCTCAGCAGTAAATGCTTCGGGCTACGCTATATATTTTGACCCAATTCTTCTTCGGCCACACTTCTCACGTAGCCGGCGAGTTCAGTGTATGGAAGTTCTTCTATGCCATTAGGCAGGTTTGTAAAAACTGGCATCTCACATCTGCTTGTTCTTTCCAATATTTCATCAAGTTCATTCATGCCGAGCAGTTCTTCATACTGTTTCATTCTTACTGCTCCCATGCCTTCTCGCTGTGATATTGTATATATAACATCACACTCCCTTAGCACATTTAATACACCCTGAATAATTTCTGAAAGGTCTAGTATCAGATAATCGTACTTGCCGTATTTCATTATTGTCTTCAGTAGAAGTATCCAGTTCTCGGATTCTATCTGGGCCAGGTCTATGAATGAGAATGCTGGTGCCACGTAATCAAGTCCTCCTATGTTGCTTATCATGCTTTCCAGCTTGTACTGCAGCTTATCTTTACCGCTGTTCATATAATAGATAAGATCAGTAAGATCCCTTCCTTCACTTGCGTTCTCCAGATATGAAAGCCCCGAAAATGGTTCCAGGTTTAGATAAAGAACTTTTTTCTTTTTTGCAAGGAACTGTCCCAGAAGAAGCGAAAACGATGTCTGCACATCTTTTCCCACCGGAGAGAATACGCCGATCAGCCTGGTATGTTTCCCGCATTCATCTATCACTGCATCAAGATTCCCTTTTTCGGCACAGTGTTCAAGGATTTCCTTGCGAATCTTTTCCGCTGACTGATACTTCCAGATAAAATCATCCGCATCACATTTGTTTCCTCTCTCTTTGAGCAACACCAATGAATCTCCCACATCCCTTCGAAGTTCATTAAATGCATCTTCAGCCGCAAGTACCACCTCGTATTCATATTCTTTCATGCTTTCCTTCAGGCTTACCGCATTTGTATACGTGTTGACAACAAAAGGAAAGTTTTCCCTCTGCTCAAGATTCTCCTGTAAATGAGTAAGATAATTACTGTCAGGATCACAAAGTGCTATCATCTTCCTTCTCATACATACCCTCCATTTCTCAAAAAAGGTACAAAAACCATACGCCCCGCAATGTCAGATGCAGTTCGAGCTATTTCGTAACTGTTCATTCTCTGCAGGTTATTCCAGTTACGCTGTTTCTTAATTTATTTAATTTTAAGTACAGGGCAGCTGCTCAGAAGAATAAAAACATATCCGAACAGTTTAAAACAAGATAGATACATACACCAATCGCTATTGGAATGCTGTAATGAATCATTGTTTTTGAAAAGAGGTTTTTCTTAGTAAAGATCATCATGCCAATTCCGATGAAAGTTGCCGGGATAAGTGATAAGAGAAAAACATATCCGCAGTCTTTCATTCCTATCATCGCACTTATTGCACAGAGCATCTTGCAGTCTCCGCCACGCAAGGCTTTTATCACAAACAGGATGAATGTTGCAAGAAATGCAATAACAATACCTGCGATAATAAGCGGCAGACAGGACGGTCCGGCCCTCACTAGTCTTATGATCACGCCGGCCGCCATAGCCGCTGCTGTCAAAGCATTTGGTATTTTATCACTCTTCACATCCGCCAAGATTGATAGTGTGATATAAACCAATAATACTGCTGTCATTAGTCGTTCCACCTAAACTTCCTTTTTCTTCTGGTAACTGTTCTGAATAGTTACCTCGTCTGTTACATTTCAGAACCTATCGGTTCTTCCGGTTACTTTCGTCTTTTCTGTCTTAATATACCGTGATAGTACAGCTGCCGAAATCAATCCCTGTTCTAGACACAGTCGCACATATCTTTAGCGTATAAAAACAGAACAACACACAACACCGAGTTTTCAACTAACTAGTTTAACTAAACCACCTTAACCAAATTATCTTAACCAAATTGACCTGACTAAAATAATCACTAAAACAATTAGTAGTAGTCGTAACTAATAATAGCTTTGAAATCCTGCCGACGAAACCTCCCGATAGGGAATCGACAAGTTAGCAGACAACTCTGCTCTGACATGAACATATGCTACCACAAAATGACAAAAAAATCAAGATGCAAAAAACAACCTTACAGTGCTTCAAAAGCATCAGCATCAGAAGGACTGTCTATCCATTCAAATTTTTCGATATCCGGAACCGCAGAATACAGGGCTTCCTGATTTTTCTTCTTTCCTATAATGACTGCTTTCTGCTGTTTTTTTCGAAGCACTTTGCAGACATAATTTAGCAGATCCTTTTTCTCGGTATCCCAGGCAATGTCCTCAAAAACATACAGCACGAAAAGTTTTTCACTTCCCGCATTCTTTTCTGTGATACTTCTTAAATTCTTTTCGTATGCACTTACCTGGTATCCCTTCTTCACAAGCTTACGTTCAAGATCCTTTACCAGCACGCTGTGACGGAATGACAGGATCACCACGTTCTTGTTTTCAGCTTCAATCTCTGCAGCAGAAACTATCTTCTCCTCCGGAAGAAATCTAGACATCATTTCCTCAAGCTTGGACGGATCAACCGGCTTTGTGAGATATTCATCAAAACCTGCATCAAGGTAATACTCCCTCGCACCGGATATCGCATTTGCGGTAAGGCAAATACAGGGGGTATTCAGGTTAGGATTGTCTTTCTGCCCCTTCATTTCATGGAGTGTTTCTATGCTGTCTATTCCAGGCATCATATGATCGAAAAAGATTATGTCATACTTTTTACCATGTGCATACTTAAGGCCTTCATATCCGTCTTTAGCTGTATCAATCTTTACCTTTGTCTTATTCAGAAGGCTCTTAAATACCAGGAGGTTCATGGGGTTATCATCTATCGCGAGCACTTCTGCTTCCGGTGCAGCAAATTTTTCATGATAGTCCCTTCTCTCTCCGGCAAGCCGTTCGTACGCCCTTGCATAATCCCCCAGCTCTTCCCACTTCGTTACCTTCTGTCTTAAAACAAAGGAAAACTTTGACCCTTCCTCGTAAGTACTTTCCACATTCATGACGGATCCCATCATCTCAAGCAACCGCTGGCTTATATTCATTCCCAGCCCGGTACCTTCGATATTCCGGTTCCGCTTCTCCTCTATACGGTCAAACTTTTCAAAAAGCCGGGAGATATCCTCAGGCTTTATACCTATGCCGGTATCCTCAACTGCAACTTTCAGATTCACCTGATCCTTCTCATCAGTTTTTTCATAGCCGATTCTGAAAGTAACAGTCCCCTTTTCCGTGTATTTCACTGCATTGGTAAGAAGATTCGTAATGACCTGCTTGATCCTTATCTCATCGCCATAGAGCCGCTTAGGTGTCTTAGGATCGATATCCAGGGCAATAATCAGGCCTTTCTCATTAGCCCTGATCTGAACCACATTAACAAGGTCGTTGATCACGGATGACAAGTCGTAGTCCACAGGTTCCAATTCCATTTTCCCTGCTTCTATCTTTGAAAAATCCAGTATATTATTTATAAGCCCTAGCAGGGTATTCCCGGCACTCCTGATGTTTTCGGAATAGGAAATTATATTCTTCTCATCGCTTTCGCGGAGGATCATCTCGTTCATCCCCAGGACTGCGTTAATCGGGGTGCGAATCTCATGTGACATATTTGCAAGGAATGCACTCTTGGCCTGTGTCGCTTCTTCAGCGATCTTCTTTTCAACCTCCAGCTCATGCACCATGGTCTTCTCATAGTATATGCAGTTTTCCTTATGGTTAAAGCCGTTGTAGATTGCAACAGCCATCTGCCTGCAGTTCTTATAACCGCAGCAGGTACAGTTGATATTCCTTGATTCCTCCGTCAGCTTATTCATGCTGACATATATTTTTTCAAACTCTTCCTCATTTGGAATTGCATACCTGCACTCTGCCGAGCGGTCGGTATATCCTCTCAGGTAGTCTTCAAGATTAAGGTCCTCAAACTGTTTATTTAACTGCTTAAGACGTTCTGCCGGTGTATCCGGTTTGGACCAGGCATCACCGCTGGAGGTTTTCTTTGATTTCTCACGGATCTTTAACAGCTCATAAAGTGCATCATCTGTCAGGGATTTTTCAGGATTTACCGCAGTACCGCATATGCAGCCCTTCTCGCAGTTTAATGCATCTATGAAAAGGAAAGGCGTCTCACGTTCCTTGATCCTGTCTTTGTTAATATGAAGCCACTCATAGAGATGACGCTCTCCCTCTATCTGCCGTATAAAGACTTCCTCGCCCAGGAACCATTTTACATTTTCTGCGAGTCCGCCGGGCGTCGGATAGAAAGAACCGAGACCGTACTCAATCTCGCTGTGAACAGGGGAACCGCTTATATTATGTTCCCTTACATACCGCATCAGGTGCTCAAATGTCACATTGTACTGCACCAGGCCTTCATTATGGGGATCCTCAATTTCAAGCTTCTTGGCGATGCATGGACTGATGAAAGCAAACTTATCCTTTATTCCAAGCTTCTTTCTTGCGTATATTGCAGCACACATCAAAGGACTCTGCACCGGGAAAAGCCTGGGCAATAATTCCGGCAGGTAACGCTCAATATAGGAAACAAGTGCAGGACAGGGCTGTGAAATGCCCCCTGCAAAATCATGCTTATCAATATAATTAAGATAACCCCAGGTGGTGATATCAGCTCCGAAAGACACGCTGATTATCCTTTGAACTCCCAGCTCCTTCAGGCCGCCAAGTACGCTGTCATACTCTTCGGGATAATTTGCCTTAAAAGCAGGTGCAAGCAGAAGTGAAATGGACTCCCCGTTTTTCAGGTCGTCAAAAAACCTTTCCGTATCGTCCTCGAATTCACGGGCTCCGTGCACGCATACATCAATACAGCTTCCGCAGGCTACACACTTACTGCCATCAACCACAATCCTTGCCTTGCCGTCTTCTTCCTTTGAAATGCATGCACCTATTGCACTGCACACATTTATGCACTTGTTGCAGCCGATACAGTTTTCATTTGTAAAAACAATGCTTCTGCTTTTCATTTTCCGTCACACCTTCTGCTTAAGTAAGGAGCTTAACCTATCATAATCATACATATCCGCTGCTTTTTTCAGCTCGGCAAACAGTGCCATGTGTTCTTCTGGAATACTAAATCCAGCCATATCTTCAAACACACACTCCAGCATTTCAGTATCCATTTTTTCAGCCGCATCATAAAGTTCGGCAAAAACATCCTTCATCAGGTCTTCATCCGCTTCCACATCTTTTCCTGATTTTTCTTCTGTAAATACAGGAGAAATCATCGCATAGAAACTGCGGTATTCCTTTATGAATGCGTCATGATGATTTTTTATATATTCTGCATCTCCTGATTTCCCTGCATTCTCCAGCTTCTGTGCTTCTTCCCCAAGTGCCACTGCACCTATTATCCTTGCAGAACTCTTGAGTGCGTGAACCTTTATCGTATATTCGCTGTAATTTTCCGAACGGTAAAGTTCATCCAGCCCGTCAGCCGTTGAAGCTATCGAGTCATAAAATACTTTAAGCACAGGAATGTACATTTCCTGGTCGCCACTGTTTGTGATGCCCTGCTTTACATCAATGCGGTTTACATCCAAAACGGACAACTTTCCGAATATGGTGTTATCAGCCTTAACTTCTTCCGTCTCCGCTGTCTCATTTACTCTGATTTCTGAAGAATCATTTTTCTGAGGCTCGTCAGTCTTTGCATCAGGCGACTTTATCTTGCTGTCCGGGATAAAACACATCAGCATTTCTTCAAGCTTATTAAAATCAATAGGCTTGGTAAGATAGTCATCAAAACCTGCCTTTATATATTCATCCCTTGCACCGGATAACGCATTTGCAGTCAGGCAAACTACTGGCGTCTTCAGATTCGGATTGTCACTCTGGGCCTTTAATTCCTTCAAAGTTTCTATGCCGTCCTTGCCAGGCATCAGGTGATCTAAGAAGATTGCATCATAATTATTCGACTGTGAATGCCTGATACACTCGTCACCATTAGTTGCCGTATCCGTCACAATAAGCATCTTTTTTATAAGGCCTCTAAATACAACTATATTCATGGGATTGTCATCTACAACCAGGATATTTGCCTCGGGAGCAGTAAACTTTACACTAAAAGTTTTTCGCGTTCTATTATTTGAACGATAGGAAGCTTCATAATCGCCCATTGCCTCCCATTTCACTACTCCCTGCACGAGTTCAAATGAAAATTCCGAACCAAGACCATAGGTACTTGCCACATCAAGAGTCGATCCCATAAGCTCCAGCAGGTTCTGGCTTATATTCATTCCCAGGCCGGTGCCCTCTACATTCCTGTTCCTTTTTTCTTCTATGCGTTCAAACTTTGAGAATAGCTTTTTCTTGTCCTCCTCCTTTATGCCGATACCTGTATCCCTTACAGATACCTGCAGCAGCACTTTATCCGGCTCATTTTCAATCTTTTTATAGCCAATATGGAATGTCACGCTGCCCTTTTCTGTATACTTAACCGCATTGGTCAGGATATTTGTGATGATCTGCTTTATCCTGACCTCATCGCCGTTAAGATATCGCGGCGTCTCGGGATCAAAATCCAGGTACATCTGCAGCCCCTTTGCATCAGCCCTGCTATGTATCATGGTTACAAGGTCATTTGCTATCGAAACGATATCATAATCAACCGGTATGATATCTATCTTGCCTGCCTCGATCTTTGAGAAATCAAGAATATCATTGATAAGCCCCAGCAGGGTAGTACCTGCATTCCGTATGTTATCTGCGTAGGAAAGTATTGAAGAATCGTCAGATTCCCGAAGGATCATCTCGTTCATTCCAAGAATTGCATTTATGGGCGTCCTGATTTCATGTGACATATTTGACAGGAATGATGTCTTTGCTTCACTGGCAGCCATCGCCCTTTCCGTCATTATCTCTGACTTCCTTATCTCATCGTCCTTTTTGGCCGACTGGTAAACAAGCATCAAAAAGGTGGTTATCATGACTGCAGCGATCATTATGGTAAGGACCAGCGGGTTACGCAACTCATTAAAATCATCTGTTGCATCAATCACCGATACACAGGTCCAGCCGTTATACAACGGCATAAAATATACCATGTAGTTATGGTTGTTATCTTCCAGATACAGGTTGCCTGTAATGCCTTTGCGGATCTCATTCGTTACGGACATTGATATATAATCGTCATTGTTGTAGTAATCTGTACCTATCATTGCAGGATCTGAATGTGCAATAACAACCCCCTTTGAGCTAACTATGAACTCCTCTACCGAAGCGCCATCGGTCACCTGTTCCTCAACAATACGCTGCAGATCCCCCATAGTAAAATCGATTGCAACAACACTCTCATCATCACAGAGTTTCTTTACAATGGTTATCATGACAGTTCCTGTTTCCTGGTCAACATAAGGATCCACAACCACTATATCGCCCTCGCCTGCCATACCGTCAATATACCAGGGACGCTCGGTAGGAACATACCCTTCATCAGGAACCCATCCGGAGCCGTCCATATATTCACCGTTTATATAACCGTACAGTCCTGTGGAATCCGTAAGGATAGAGCCCTGTATGGCGACAGTCTCATTCTCCAGATAATCCAGGATATCTTCGTTTGACCGGTTAGCCTTGAGCATATTGTCCAAGGTATACGCAGACAGATATATAATATCCATGCTGGCCGCCAGACTCTTGTCAATCCTGTCGGTTGATTCTACGGCATTAGTACGGCCTTTATTTATTATGTTTTCTCTTGTTTCGGAAAAAAGCTTTGTGTAATAGAAGAATAAAACACAAGCAAAGAAAGCGATGATCAAAAAGTACATCATCATTCTGCCAATGATGGTTTTTCTTTTCTCTCCCACTTGTTACTCCACCCTCTGTAGAATGTTTATAGCAAACGTCAAAATAGAATGAGTTTGACGTTCAACTTATATTATACCGCAAAAATAGCCTTAACACCAATTATATCAATCCCCACACCGATAGCTACAGAAACTGCCATTTACTAAGCAGGTAGCCGGGGATCACAACTATTACGAAGAAGGCCCAGGACACTAAAGTGAATACCTTGATAAATTTCTTTCCATTTTCAGGATATTCCCTGACATATATGCGGTAATTTATGACAGATGCAAGGGAACCGATAAGGGAACACAGACCGGCTGTGTCCGCACCGTAGATAAGCCCCGCAAAGCTTTCCGTAAATGGATAGAGCACTATCGTTGCTGGAACATTCGAGATAAGCTGGCTCAATGCGATTGCCCACCAGTATTCGTTGCCCGCTACGCTTTTCTTTAGGAACTCCGAGATCATGGGATTACCTGCTATGGAAGATGAAAAAACAAAGAAACAGAAAAACGTTACGATAAGTACATAATCCACCTGCAGGAAAAGCCTGCGGTTTAGTATCAGTATCGTCAGTATGACCACCAGGATTGCATAGGGCCAAAGTTCAGTCCTGGACACGATAGTGAGTATGATCATCAAAAATAACAGAAAATATCCTATCCGCCTGCTCCTGTATTTCGGATCCCACTCGCCGGCAACCTGCTCCGTATTTATTTCTATCTTTTCCTTCAGATTTTTTCTATACAGGATCAATACAAACATAATAAGCAGAATACCGGAACCTACACATAAGGGGGACATATGCAGGATAAAGCGCCCCGCACTCACGCCAGACTGTTGGAACAGAAACAGGTTCTGGGGGCTTCCAAATGGCATAAGAAGAGATCCGCGTATCGCGGCTATGTTTTCCATGCTTATCACAGGAAGTATGTAATGCTCCTTACCGCCTGCCCTGAATAACAGAATCGTCAGCGGCACAAAGATGATCAGCGAAACATCATTGGTTACGAACATGGATGAAAAAAAGACACCAAATATTAGAAAAAGGGACAGGGTAACCATGCCCCCGAAATGTGTTGTAAAACGGATAACGGGTCGAAAAATATTTTCCTGCTTAAATCCCTCAAGGACACTCAGCATCATAAATAAAGTACCCAGGGTATGCCAGTCCAGTTCCTGAAAAAGAGACAGCTTGGGAGGTGTGATAAAAAGAGAGATCACAGCAGCCAGCACGGAAACCGTAAGCATAGGCTCCTTTTTCAGAAAGTCTGTTATTTTTTTCATGAAATGATACCACCTACGATAACTACCGGCGGCTTAGAGGCACCGCACTCTTCGCAGAACTTCCCCTCATTTCCTGTATGACCGCAGGCAGAACATGTCCAGACGGATGCCTGGTTTATGGCATTCTTAAGGCCAGTTGCCTCACCAACAGCTTCAAAAAAACCGCAGGGCCTCATTCCGGACTCCGGATAATTCAACCTTCCATCCTCACGGATGGCAGGATTAAAACCGCTCTGCTGTTTATTATCATCCTTATTTGCCATAATCCCTCCTTCTGCCTTTTTACGATTTGCAAAATTGTTGTTCCCGACACTAAGGTATTGTATCCAAACAATTTACGTATAAATATTCTTATCCGCAAACCAACACTGACCTTATATATAAATATTCAGAATAATCCCAACTACCTGCTGTCACTTACAAATTACAATATAAGATTAGCATCAAAATACAATTTTACATCTCAACATCATTGTCCGGCAGCCTTGTACTCCCGGATTCCCCGCTCCAGCCTTCGGATTCCATCTTCACAGACGCTCCTGGGGCAGGCAATATTGAGCCTCAAAAAGCTGTCCCCCTCTTTGCCGAAGTATGAACCTGCTGAAACGAAAAGTCCCGTCCTCTCCCTTACAAAAGCTGCAAGCTCCTTGCTTTTTGATGATACGGAACTGATATCCAGCCAGAGAAGATAAGTCGCCTTTCCCTCCACCACTGATATTTCAGGTATATTCTCATTAACATACCCTGTCACGAACTTACGGTTTTCTGAAATATATGCCCTTAATTCTTCAAGCCATTCGCCGCCCTTTTCAAAAGCTGCTACCGCTGTGGGAACAGCAAGGAAATTCGGCTCCGCAACCTCATCCGTGTTAAGTGCTCTCCACACCTTGTGACGCAATGCCGTGTTTGGTATACATACAGCCGCAGTCTGAAGACCGGCCAGGTTAAATGTCTTTGTAGGAGCAATACAGGTAATGCTCACATCCCTGCATTCATCGGAAACAGATGCAAAAGGAACATACTCCTCTCCGGGCTCTGTCAGATCACAGTGTATCTCATCCGATATAACAGTCACATTATACTTTTTTGCAAGCATACCGATATGGGCAAGGGTATCCCTGTCCCAAATAAGACCTATGGGATTGTGGGGATTGCAGAGTATCATAAGGGATGTCTGCGGATCCGACAGCTTCTTTTCCAGGTCATCTAAGTCCATGGAATACTTTCCGTTCTCATATCTGAGGGGACTCTCCAGTATGCGACAGCCGTTATTCCTTATGCTTGTGAAAAATCCGGTATACACCGGCGTCTGTACCACTACTTTTTCATCCGGCGTTGCAAGCTTCCTTACTGTCGAAGACATGGCCGGTATCACTCCGGTGCAGAAAATAAGCCATTCCTTTCGGATTTCAAGACCATGCCTTTCCTTCCACCAGTTCATGTATGCTTCATACCATTCATCAGGAACAAGCGAGTATCCGAACACTCCATTGGACAGTCGCCTGTTCATCGCATCTATGATCTCCGGTGCGGCCTTAAAATCCATATCCGCAACCCACATGGGAAGCTCATCTTCTTTCACATCCCATTTGAGGGAATCTGTTCCTCTTCTGTCTATTATAGTATCGAAATCGTATTTCATTTACACTCCGTCCACTAAATCTCACTAATTCAAACTTCCCACATACTCAATCTATCCATTCAGGCTTATCTGACTTCTTTCCTATGTCATCACACACTAAGCTTAACCTTGCAGCATCAGTTTTGTCCTTTTCAAGGATCAGCTCTTTTATCTGCGGCGCTTTTATAGTTCCTTCCTTAGGATTAAAAACGCTATCTATTGAAGTAGCCACATCGGCATCCAATACCGAATACTCAAATGCAAGAGTCGTATTTACCAGCCTGCAGTTTTTCATTGTTAGATTATCTATATAACACAGTCCCTGAAGGCTCTCGATCGTACAATTTATGAAAGATAGATTCCTGGAATTCCATCCCAGGTACTCGCCTGAAATAAATGAATCATAAACAGTCACATCATCGCTGTTCCAGAAGGCGTCCTTAGAAATCAAGCGGGAATTGCGGACAATGGCGTTTTTAACGCCGTCAAAGGAATAGTTGCCGTCGAGCTTAAGGCCTTCCACTTCCATATCCGAACTGTTCATGGCAAAATAATCACCCTTGGCAGTAACATCTTTAAGCCTTACCTTGCTGCAGTTCCACAGTGTTTCCTTTGCATCAGTCAGGGCCACATCCTTAAGCACCAGGTCAGTACATCTGCGGAAATTCTTCGGTGCCTGAATGACGGCATCTTCTACTGTTATATTATCAGTATACCAGGCTCCGGCCCTTGCCATATCGTACCAGGTGCAGCCCTTGGCTCTTACATCCTGACAGTACCACAGCGGATACTTCCATCTGAACATAGCACCTTCGAGCTCAATGGAACGACTTTCCTTTAAGGGTGATTCGCCGTCTTCAAATACGCAGTCAATGAATTTCACATTCCTGCTGCCATAGGCCGCCCGCTCTCCGGTAAATTTTTTCTGTCTGATTTCTTCCATAATAGGTCCTCTACCTAAACCATTCATTGAGCAATTCATGCTTCCCACGCCAATAGTTCGCCCAATAGTTCTATTTTACTCTATCGGCTTCTTTGCCTTTTCGAACATCTCTTCAATTTCCTTTGAGGGTTCCTCATCCTTAAGTGAAACCGCAACGGCCACGATCAGGCTTATGATAAATCCCGGTATGATCTCATAAAGTCCTGTATTTACTATGGTAAGGTTTTCCACGCTTCCAGAGAAGAACATATACCAGAGCGCATCTGCCACGAAGCCGGAAATGATACCTGCCACAGCGCCCTTATATGTGAATCTTTTCCAGTAAAGTGAAAGTATTATTGCAGGTCCAAATGCAGAACCAAATCCAGCCCACGCACATTCAACCAATGCCATTATACCAGCACATCCGGGATTGCTTGCAATTATCAACGCTACTATTGCAACAACCGCAACGATTGCCCTGCCTACCCAAAGCATTTCTGCATCGCTTGCTTCTTTATGAAGGACCGGCTTATACAGGTCGGATGCAAAAGCTGATGATGAAGCTAAGAGCTGAGAATCAGCAGTTGACATGGACGCAGCCAGTATAGCAGAGAGAAGTATGTCTGCAACAAGAGCAGGGAAAAGAGCACGCACCATGGTGATGAATACGAAACGCCTGTCATCGGCAGGAAGTGAGCGTCACAGATA
>JAEEGL011678890.1_pt1 | contig 22555 bp, 19 predicted proteins | sample 9134231 | NCBI WGS metagenome assembly JAEEGL01 (sample SAMN16246548, study PRJNA631951) | gut metagenome | biome: gut microbiome; feature: rumen; material: fiber-attached | host: Bos | place: Iran: Karaj | collected 2018-10
ACTGTAAGTCCGTACTTGAAGCTGCTGAGAGTGCTGGTTACAACATTCTTGGTGTGCTGGATATGCCTGAAGAGGTAGGAAAAGAAATCCTTTCTACCAAGGTGATTGGTACGGATGATGACATACCTGCTTATGTTGATAAGGCAGAATTTGTCATTACCGTAGGCTTTATCAAGAATCCCGCAATCCGCATTAAACTTTACAACAAGATTAAGGAAGCTGGTGGTAAGCTGGCAACCGTCATTGCATCTACTGCATACGTTTCAAAATATGCAGAGATAGGTGAGGGTACTGTAGTGCTCCACCAGGCATTTGTGAACGCTGGAGCCAAGGTTGGGAAGAATGTAATCCTGAATACAGCAACCAACATTGAACACGATGCTGTGATAGGTGATCACTGCCACATATCCACAGGAACTATGATCAATGGCGAATGTAAAGTGGGTGAACGTTGTTTTATAGGAAGCCAGTCAGTACTTGCTAACTGCATATCCGTTGGTGATGACATCATCGTGGGTGCGGGTTCTTTCGTACGAAAAAGCATTACGGAGAAAGGCATCTATTCCGGCAATCCAGCCATACTGAAAGTTAAAGCGAAATGAACGTTTCGGGTAAACGAGAGCAGAAGTAATATATTTCTTCTGCCGAGTGTGAGAAAGGTCGAATGAAATTCAATAATCATACAATCATTATAGCAGAAGCAGGCGTGAACCATAATGGTTCCATTGAACTGGCTAAACAGCTTGTTGATAAGGCTTTTGAGGCTGGTGTAGACTATATCAAGTTCCAGACCTTCAAAGCTTCAAAACTTGTCACCAAGGCGGCAAAGCAAGCTGAATACCAGCAGAAAAATATTGGTAAAGAAGGTGACAGTCAGTTCCAGATGCTTAAGAAATTGGAACTTTCGCCTGAAGATCACGAAGTGCTGATTGCTTATTGTAAAGAGAAAGGCATCAAATTCTTCTCTACTGCCTTTGACTTTGACAGCATAGAGTATTTGCATTCTTTGGATTTAGGGTTGTGGAAAGTTCCTTCTGGCGAAGTAACCAACTATCCTTTCTTAAAGCGAGTGGCTGCTTATAATGAAAAGACCATTCTCAGTACAGGTATGTGCGATATGGAAGATGTGCGAGCTGCTGTTAATGCTTTGTACAAGAACGGTCTTTCAAAAGAGAACCTGATTCTGCTTCATTGCAATACCGAATATCCCACACCATTTGAGGATGTAAACCTCAAAGCGATGGATGCGCTTCGTGAAGAGTTTGGTGTTGAGGTTGGCTATAGCGACCATACCAAGGGTATTGAAGTTCCCATAGCTGCCGTTGCCTTAGGCGCAACGGTGATAGAGAAGCACTTTACTCTTGACCGCAATATGGAAGGCCCCGATCACAAGGCCAGCCTTGAACCAGATGAGTTAAAGGCAATGGTAAGTGCCATCCGTAATATAGAAAAGGCTGTAAGTGGTAATGGCACAAAACACGTAAGCGATAGCGAGCGTAAGAACATTGCTATAGCTCGTAAGAGCATTGTTGCAGCCAAAGACATCAAGAAAGGTGTACTGCTAACAGAAGAGAACCTGACAGTGAAACGCCCTGGAACAGGAATCTCCCCCATGCGATGGGAAGAGGTGATAGGAACAAAAGCTGTTCGTGATTTCAACGAAGAAGAGTTGATAGAGTTATGAGAAAAATTTGCGTGGTGACAGGATCAAGGGCTGAATATGGCATCCTTAGAGGCTTGATGAAAGCCATCAAAGATGATCCGGGATTGCAGTTGCAGATTATTGCTACCAATCAGCATTTGTCTAAGCTCCAGGGTGAAACCTATAAGGAGATAGAGCGTGATGGCTTTACCATTGACTACAAGGTTTATATGGCTGATGATGAAGCCCCTGATAATGCTAACACCACAGCTAAGTCAATCAGCAGGGGAGTTGCTAGATTTGCAGATGCCTTTGATGCTTTGAAGCCAAACTTGCTGTTGATACTGGGTGATAGGTATGAAATGCTGGCAGTTGCTTCTACCGCATTGATTTATAAGATACCCATTGCTCACCTGCATGGTGGCGAGATTACGGAAGGTGCATTTGATGATGCTATCCGTCATGCCATTACCAAGATGAGTCACTTGCACTTCACTTCCACAGAGGCTTATCGCAAGAGAGTGATTCAATTGGGCGAACAGCCAGAACGAGTATTCAATGTGGGAGCCCTTGGTGTGGAAAATGTGATGAAGAACGACTTCATGACTAAGGAAGAGATAGAGCAGAGTCTGAACTTCCGATTAACTGACAAATGCTTCCTTTGCACATACCATCCTGTGACTCTCTCAAATATGTCATCTGAGACACAGGTATTGAGTCTGCTACAGGCGTTAGATGATTACAAGGATTATCATATCATCTTTACCTATAGCAATTCTGATACAAATTCTCATATTATCATCAAACGCATACAGGAATTTGTGGATCGGAATCAGGGAAGATGTATGTTTATACCTTCATTAGGTCAGAGACGCTACTTCTCAGCCTTGAAGTATATGACGGCTGTGATTGGTAACTCTTCCAGTGGCATCATTGAGGTCCCAAGTTTTGGTATTCCTACACTGGATATTGGTGACCGCCAGAAAGGGCGAATTGCTGCTGATAGTGTGATTCATTGTGGTTATTCTACAGAAGAGATAAAAGAAGGATTGGAGAAGGTTTTGGCGTACGGACATAAAGCTATAGAGAACCCTTACCATAAGAAAGGAACGTGTGAAGCCATCTTGAACGTCATCATGACTTATCCTTTAGAGAATTTGGTTCAGAAACATTTCTACGATATAAATCAATGAAGACACTTGTAATAATACCCGCCAGGGGAGGTAGCAAGGGTATTCCTCATAAGAATATCAAACCTCTAAATGGTAAACCACTCATTCATTATACAATTGACGAGGCTCGTGAGATTGTAGGTGACGATGATATTTGTGTTAGTACAGATGATCCTGAAATCATTAAGTGTGTTGAGGATTATGGCTTGAAGGTGCCATTTGTGCGCCCAGAAGAGTTGGCGACGGATACAGCCGGAACATACGAGGTATTGCTACATGCGCTGAGTTATTATGAGAAGCAAGGCAGACATTATGATGCTGTTTTGTTGTTACAGAATACTTCGCCTTTCCGTAAAGCAGAACAGATAAAAGAAGCGTTAGCTCTATATAACAATAATGTTGATATGGTAGTTTCCGTAAAGGAATGTGCTGCTAATCCTTATTATTGTGTATTTGAGGAGGACAATAATGGATACCTCCATGTTTGTAAAGGTGATGGAAACATCTTCCGTCGTCAAGATGCACCAAAGGTATATGAATATAATGGTGCCATCTATGTGTTGAATGCAGAAGTCTTAAAGACTACTCATATGCACAAGATGCAGAAGAGAGTGAAATACGTAATGGATGATTTGTCATCATTCGATCTTGATACAATGTGGAATTGGAAGATGGCTGAAATGATAAAAAAGGAAAAGACGCTATGAAGAATCATTTGATTAGCAAAGATATTACTTTGTTGGAAGCTTTGTCCGCTATTTGTGACCTAGCACCAGAACCACTTGTCCTTTTTGTGCTTGACTCCAATGATTGTATGGTGGGCACACTTACCGATGGTGATTCTCGTCGGGCCTTGATTAAAGGTGCATCGATTGCTGACAAAGTGGAAAAGATAATGCATCGCAACTTCAATTATATGAAAGTTGAAGATATAGATGATGTTAAGGAGATAAAAAGACAAAAAGAGTTGAAGATGAAACTTGTGCCTGTTCTTGACCAAGACATGCATATTGTTGAAATCATAAATCTGGAAAAATATAATACCAGGTTACCAATAGATGCCGTGTTGATGGCAGGAGGTAAGGGTGAACGATTACGTCCACTTACTGAGAAAACTCCTAAACCATTGTTGCATGTCGGAAGCAAGGCTATTATTGATCATAATATTGATAGGCTAATCAGTTATGGTGTAAAGCATATCAATGTAACCGTTAATTACCTTGGAGAGCAACTTGAAGAGCATTTCAAAGAGCCAGTGGGCGAAATACAGGTTCAAACTGTAAGAGAGCCAAAGTTCTTAGGTACTATTGGTAGTATCAAGTTTGTGAAGGAGTTCCATAACGATATTATCTTAGTGATGAATAGTGATTTGTTCACAAACATTAACTTTGAAGATTTCTTTCTGCACTTCAAGGAACATGACGCAGAAATGAGCGTGGCAGCTGTCCCTTATACAGTCTCTATACCATACGGCATCTTTGATTTGGAAGGTAGGAATATTCAGGGACTCATAGAGAAACCTACTTATAACTACTATGCAAATGCAGGTATCTATTTAATTAAACGTACTACTCTAGATGAGATTCCAATGGATACTTTCTTCAATGCAACAGACCTCATTACGAAATTGATATCAGAAGGGAAAAAGGTGATTCGTTTTCCGCTGAATGGCACATGGATAGATATCGGTAATTTCCAAGAATACCAAAAAGCAAATGAATTGGTAAAGCATCTATGAACAATAGATACTTATAATAATCTAGGGAACAACTCCAAAGGAGACTTCCAAGCCCAATCGTAAAATATGCTAGTTTGCCATTTGGGGGAATTTTCAAAAAATGGTACTAAAATGATATCTATACCACTATCTAAGATAATACATAATACCACCGTGAGGAATGGATCGCTATTCTCTCTATATTCCTTCTTCAATAGTGGGATTAGTTTTATTTTGCTTATTATAATAGCAAAATTCATTAATCCAGAAGGGTATGGTTATCTTAATCTTTTCAATACCCTAACAACAATATTAGGATTTGTTGTATGTTTAAATACTTATGGAGTTATCTCTGTTAATTATTTTAGAAAGTCGAAAGAAAAATTTAAAGAAACCGTTAATTCTGTACACATACTAACTATAGTATGTTCGGTATTCTTAATGTTTCTTGCACTTTTCTTTAATAGAATTATCCAGAAGTGGACGGGATTGAGCTTACTTCATCAGATATTTGCAATACTTGTATCCTCTTTTACTGTTTACAATAATATAGTCCTTAATATATGGAGGGTAGAAGAAAAAGTCAGTAAATATGGATGGTTTAGTTGTACTTATGCTTTATTGAACTTTATATTGACACTATTGTTTGTAGTTAGTCTAAAACAGGATTGGGAAGGGCGTATATATTCATATATTGTCGTAGCATCTATTTTTCTGCTATTAAGTATATGGGCGTTAATCAGAAAAGGTTATTTAAGAAACGGTATAATATCTAAAGAAACTTATAGAGATAGCTTATCATACGGAATACCTTTAATACCACACAACATATCATCATGGTTAAGACAAGGTTTGGACAGAATATTTTTGAATAATTTCCAAACAGTAGATTTAGTCGGCCTTTTTAGCTTCTCTTTTAATTTTGCCAATGTAATAATGATTGTGGGAAACGCTTTCAATGCAACAAATTCAGTTTTTATATTTAAAAATCTATCGGGACAGGATAATAATATTAAAGCGAAGTTGCAAAAGCAAAATACATATATCATCCTTTTCTTTTTTGTGTTTACAGTATTAATATGGGGATCTGCATATTTATTGATTCCCATTTTTTTTCCAGAATATAATGAATGTACCAAATATCTTTTCCCACAATGTATAGGCGCATTTTTTTATTGCGTCTATTTACAATACGTAAATTATTTGTTTTATTATAAGAAGACAAAAACACTAATGTACATAACATTCAGCTTATCAGTCTTTCATGCATTACTCTCATTTGTTCTTACAAGATATTCTGTTATGTATACGTTATGGTTGGGGGCATTTAGCAATTTAGCTATTACAATATTAGTCTATATTTTTTCACAAAAATATTTAAACAATGATTTTTCAGGAAAAAGACAGGCCATTTAAAAATAGTACACCGTCATTGTTCTTTATTAATTCGCCTTTTCAGGCATTATGTATGCTCGAAGCAATATATGAATATAATATAAAGGATTATAAAGTGTATCTGGTACTCTATGATGATGTACGAAATGTTCAACTTAAAAAACTCTTAGAGGAGAATAATATACATTTTGAAATTATTGATGGGAAGAAAGATAGATTATGGAAGTATTTTACATTACTATTTTCGATAAAAAAAACTCCATATAAGCGCGCTTATATAGGTTATTATAACACTGACAGTTTTTTTTATTATGCTATTAAATATGTAAGTTATAATGCAGATGTCGTTTATTTAGATGACGGTATTGCTACTGTATCTTTGTTAAATGGTCAGTATAAACGTACCTTAGGTGGTAGATTTGTTTTTGGTATATTTAGATTGGCGGCATACTTAAAGAAAATCTCTTTAGATAATTTATACACTATATATAGTGGGATATCCAATGATGCTTACAATATAAGAATATGTGATTTTCAACGTCTAAAGTTGATGTCAAAGGAAAGAAAACATAAAGATGTTGTTTTTATTGGTACCAATAGTCCTTTATATAGCAAAGCAAATAATATTACTATCGAGGAGTACGAAAGAGGGCTTGATATTTATCTTGGTAAAATAAAAAGGATACATAGTAATGAGACAATTTATTACATACCCCATGGAAGGGATATGTCGCCAATACCATCAAATTTATGTGCTAAGCATGATATAGTTTTTAATAAGGTTGATACAACTGTTGAACTATATATTTTGCGACAGGACAATTTTCCTGTGGCAGTATATGGACTAACGTCGTCAGCGTTATATAATATAAAAAAAATGATTCCGTCATGTGATGTATTTAATATAGATTTATCTTCTATACTATCCACACATAATACAACAAGAATGGAAAAATTAATTGATTATTATTCAAGCATTGGAATTAAAACCATTTAAGAAATAAATAATGCTTCTATTTTATACTATAAGTTTAATTTCTTTGATATTTGTATATCTTGCAGAGAGATATAATAAATATTTGATTTTGATAGTTAGCGTAGCATGTTTAGCATGGCTATGTGGCATGCGTGATGTTAGTGTAGGCACAGATACGCAGAAATACTATGATTCGTTTGAAACTATAATGAATGGTGGTAGAGTTTTTGATTATGATATAGGCTTTTATATAATTACAAAGACAATATTAAGCTTAACAAATAGCATCCCATGGGCCTTTACCATTATTGCATTGTTAACAACTTGGATGATTTTTCATGTTTTATGGCACTACAGAGATAGGGCTTCTGTTACGTTTATGGCGTTTGTGTTTATCTGTTTTTTCTACCCCCAGATGTTTAATATAGTAAGGCAAATGCTTGCTCTGTCTATAGTATTCATAGGCACGGTTTGGTTAGATAAAAAGAAGCCATTGTTTTTTCTACTATTTTTATTGATAGCTTCGCTAGTTCACCTTTCTGCACTTGTTTGTATAGGAATTTACTTTCTATATGTATATCAAACTATTAAGCATAAAATTCATTTCGTTTTATTTCTGCTATCATTTCTTGCCGTTATAATATATGCTTATGACGCAATATTACAAACATATTATACAAGATTCGCTTATATGTATGAAGACTATCAATCTACAGTGGGATATGAGGTGATAGCTCAGTCGCTATTAATTGCATTCATGTTTGTAACTAATATGAAGCGAATATTAAAAAGTCCAGAATACGTCAAAATTAGTTTACTTTGTATGGCAGGCTTATTTTTGTCCATAATAACAGCCGATGCTGGAGAGGCCAGCCGAATTGCCTACTATTACACAATATTTGAAGTTATATTTGCTTCGCTTGTTATTCGCAAATGCCCAAACAGGATGATTGGATATTCGGGATTTGTTTTTCTAGCTCTTCTTAATTATGTTTATAGAATACGTGTTTCTGGGTGGTATGGAATTTATCAATATCTATTAACATCAAATTAAAGAAAACGGTGAGATATTCAATTATTATACCAATGTACAACGTTGAGGGATATATCGCGCGTTGTCTAGATAGTATATATTCACAGAATTTTAATGATTGCGAAGTAATCTTGGTGGATGACGGGTCAACCGATAATACAATAAAAGAAGCCGAGAATGCAGTAAACACTGCAGGAAAAGAATTATTGACAAAGATTATTAAGAAACAGAATACTGGAGCTTCCGATACACGGAATGTGGGTTTAGAGGCATCAACTGGTGATTATATCATATTCATGGATGCTGATGATAGAATGACATCAAATGCATTGTTTGAGATGAATAAGACTGTCTCAGAAAGCGTTGCAGATCTATATGTATTCTCTCTGATTAAGGAAATAGACGGAAAGTTAGAACGTTCAAACTTAACAGATATAGAAGGTTTTACAATTGTGTCGAAAAATAGCACAGATTGCCTTGAACAATATTTGAATAAGACACAGTATCTAATTACGTGGCAACCGTGGTCAAAAGTATTTAGAAAAAGTATAATAGAAGATAATAAAATAATGTTTGATAGCAGATTGTATTGCTGTAACGATTTTAATTTCTTTATGCAATATTTTTTATGCATTAATTCTGTAATTTTTAATCCGGTACCAACTACTATATATAGTTTTGCAAGGCCAGGGTCAATTTCCTGGACAAAATTAGAAAAACGCTTTATGAGTAGCGCGACGGCCTACTCTGATATGTTTGTAAGAATTAAAGAAAAATCTCCTTCTGCCCAGACATTGCTTAAATACATGTCTTATTTGTTCCTATGCTGTTTTGATCTAGCGGTACAATTAAGTGGCAACGACGAAACCATTATGAAGAATGTTGTGGAAAATAATTCTGAAATTTACAACTATGCCGATGATAAAATTTCAAGATTAAGGAGATTATGTTTTAAACTATTAGGATTTAAGAAAGGAGCTTTAGCGGTACGCGAAATAAGAAATTGCACCAAATATTTTAGATCTAGGAATTCTGACATATAATTTTTGTTATGGACATAAAAGAAAATTTGAAATCATCATTTTTATATCCGATTTTTGACAAAATACGAGACAAATATCTTTTTCAAAGACGTAGGCTTTATTTCAGCAGGCTTCGAGATTTTATTAAGCCATCCACAAGTATTATATCTTCGAATTGTTTTGCAGGAAGAATAATGCAAGATCTAGGTACTAAATATAATTCGCCCACTCTAGGATTATATTTTTTTGCGCCAGATTATCTTGAATTCGTGTCAAATTTAGAATATTACTTAACAGAGGCGAAATTGGAGTTTAAAGACAAGTCAAAATACGAGCTGGGAAATGAACGACGTAAGAAATGGCCACATTGGTATCCAATTGGAAGCCTTGACGATGTTGAAATAGAGTTTCTTCACTATCATTCAGAAGAAGAAGCTGCCGAAAAATGGTACAGGAGGGCCTCTCGTATTAATTGGGAGGATTTGTTAATCATAGGGATGGAGCAGAACCTATGCAGAATTGAAGACATAGAAAAGTTTTCGTCTCTACCTTATCGGAGGAAATTATTTTTCACTACTAGAAAATACAATTATAATTCAGTAGTTTCGATAAAAGAATTTGATGGTCATAAGGAAGTGGGGGATCCATATAAGAAAGGACACATTTTCTATAAATATTTAGTTGAGCACTTAAGCATATAGTATGAAAATACTTCACGTAGCTCCTATTGGGCATGCAGCTGAGGGAATTGGGACTGTTCTTGAAAACCTAACAGTTGAGCAAAAAAAACTTGGGCACGAAGTAAGAATCATATCAAAATATGATAATATTATATATTGTAATCTTGATATAGTTACGATTAAGCAAATCGCGACTTTTCGAGAATTTATCAATGAATGGTCACCTAACATCGTCGTTTTTCATTCGATATATGAAAAAGAATATTTGTCTTTCAGTAAAGAATTATTAAAAAGGTGGATTCCTTATTTAGTTCAAATGCATGGGGGATTATCAGTAGAGCATTATAAGAAGAATCATTTAAAAAAATGGATAGCAAATATTCTCTTCTGGAATAAATTTATCAAAAAATCATCCTGCATTTTGTATTTAAACCATGCAGAATATAATAATTGTGTCATTAAAGATTTAAATCCCAATTTTGCTTTCTTACCGAATGGATGTAATATACCAATAATTGAAGAATTTGAAAAGCACAATCGGGATTTCATTGACTTTGTTTTTATTGGTAGGATAATAATAAATCATAAAGGACTTGACGTATTAGCAGATGCAATTAGAATTCTAAAGAATAAAAAAATAGAAAATGTCAGGTTTTCTTTTTATGGGAATGAAATAGACCCAGACGTTCCTATATTAAAAAAAATGTTAGAAGACTTTAATGGTTATGCGTCTTTCTATGGTGGTATATACGGAGATGCCAAAATAAAAAGGCTTAAAAATTGTGATGTTTTTTTTCTAACAAGCAGGTATGAAGGGATGCCTATGGGGATATTAGAAGCTCTTTCATACGGGATACCCTGTCTAGTTACACCAGGAACAAATATGGCAGAGGACATAGCTTCTTACCAAGCAGGTTGGGTTTCGGATTTTTCTCCTAAGGAGATTGCTAAAACAATAATAAAAGCTTCCAGCGATTTGAAAACGAATCCTCAATTTTATAGAAAAAAAGCGTTCTTATTATCCCAAAAGTTTTCTTGGACAGAGATTGCGAAAGAATCCATAAAAATTTATTCTAAATACAAATATTTACAGTGAAAAAAATTGCCATTATCGGTGCAGGAATATCAGGATTGAGTGTTGCACAGTTTCTAAAAAACAATCATCACATAACTATTTTTGAAAAAAGTGACTGCCCAGGTGGACTCATAAAGTGCAGGAGAGTGAATGGTAGTCTTTTTCACACATGTGGAGGTCATGTTTTTAATTCAAAGCGACAAGATGTCCTTGATTGGTTTTGGTCAATATTTAAAAAGGAAAAGGAGTTCACCAAAACAGATCGTAATTCCTGTGTTTTTATAGATAAGGACGAGACTCCTCTAGAGCATGATAACATACCGTATCCCATAGAGAACCACATGTATCTCTTCGATGAGGCTACTCAAAAGGCTTTCTATGAAGATTTGGAAGAAATTGATAAGGTGAAAGGACTTAACGCCAAATTCACGGACTATGACAGTTTCGGTGACTTTTTACGCTGGCGTTTTGGTAAGACACTTTATAATCTCTATTTCCAACCATATAACGAAAAGGTTTGGAGAAGAGATTTGACAACCGTACCGATGTCTTGGATGGAAGGGAAATTACCAATGCCAACAACTCAGGAAATGCGTGATAACAACGCCAACAAGGTAGAAGAAAAAGCTTTTGTCCATTCCTCTTTCTGGTATGAAAAGAAAGATGGCTCTCAGTATATTGCTGACAAACTTGCGGAAGGATTGAATATAAAATACAATGCAAGCATTGACCATTTAGAATACAAAAATGGCAAGTGGGTAATATGTGGTGAAGAGTTTGACAAGGTCGTATTCTGTGGCAACATTAAGGATATGGTGAAGATGATAAAGGGGATTGATATAGAGGTATTCAAAGCACCTGTTGACTCTTTAGAGTATCATGGAACAACGGCTGTTTTCTGTGAGATTGATAAAAACCCTTATTCTTGGATATATCAACCTTCACGCCTTCACGAAAGTCATCGCATCATCTGCACTGGTAATTTCTCAAAGACAAACAATGATGCTTCTGTGCCCGAAAATCGTATTACAGCCACCATCGAATTTACCGATAAAATAGGCAAAGAGGATATTCTTGAAAACTTGAAACGCATTCCACTTAATCCAAAGTATATTGATCATAAGTACAACAAGTACACGTATCCCATTCAGGATGCAAATACACGTACAATGATTAAAGAGCTGAAATCTTTTCTTTCCCCTACTGGATTGTATTTTACTGGGCGTTTTGCAGATTGGGAGTATTACAATATGGATGTTGCCATGGGGGCTGCAATGGATTTGGTTAAAGTAATCTCAAAAAATGGATAATATGTATACCAAAATTGCGCTATTGGTAATCTATAACCACCGATTTGATAAGAACATCAAACGAGTACAAGAACTTTACTCAAAGAGATTCGGTTATATATACCATATTGTACCTTTTTATGATGGTAAGATTGATGGTGTGAATGTTATACCAGTCTATGAATCCTCATATTATTTTCAAGGGTATATCAGTCAGGCATATCAACATTTAAAGAACAATGGTTTTACCCATTATTTTATTATTGCTGATGATTTAATCGTAAATCCAATTATTGACGAAAATAACATCTGGGAGAAAATTGGTGCAGGGCAAGATGACTGTTTTATGGTTTCCCAACCTTATTTTTTCCAGAAGTCAGGGCGATATTGGGATTCCGTTTGGGATGCAATGACATACAAACGCAAGCAAAAAGGTGTTGAGATTATAAACATTTTGCCTACAAAAGAAGAGGCAGAAACGCTTTTTAAGCAACACGGATTTCCTGTTGGAAAGGTGTCGTGTAAAAGTTTCTTATCTAAACAATGGCGTTCTTGGGTTAGATTCTTCCAAAAGATGCCATGGCATAGAACACTTGATTATCCATTGATAGGATGCTATAGTGACACTTTCATGGTAACGGATAAAGTAATGGAACGGTTCTGTACATATTGTGGTGCATTTGCAGCAACCAATTTATTTGTAGAAGTGGCTGTTCCCACTTCTTTAGTTTTGTCAACAGAGAAGTTGAAATTCGATAAAGATCTTAAATTGCATGATGGTTCTTTGTGGCCTAAAACAATTCACAAACTGGATAAGTACAATTTTAATCTTCAGAATCTTCTAGATAATTTTCCCCAAGACAAATTTTTCATCCACCCTGTGAAACTATCAAAATGGAAATAAGAATGTGGTCGGTGAAGATGAGTTTACAAAAGACTTTGGAGTAGTAATAAGAAATGAACAAAAGGATTGCAGTACTATTATCTGTATATAAGAAGGACTCTTTAATATATCTGCAGGAGGCTGTAGAGAGCATCTACAATCAAAGTATTACTGAGTTTAAGTTGTTGATTGGTGTAGATGGTCCTGTAGAAGAAGATTTAAGAACTTATATTGAACAGATTGATCAAAATGAAAGGACGCAAGTGGTTTGGTTCGAAGAGAACCGAGGCTTGGCTTGTGTACTCAATGACTTATTGGGGATATGCTTTATGGAAGGCTTTGAGTTTATTGCTCGAATGGATGCTGATGACATTTCCATGCCTTCAAGACTGGAAAAACAAGTCGCATATTTAATTGCTCACCCTGATGTTGACTGCATAGGGACTTGGGCTATAGAGATAAAGTCTGACGGAAGTGAATTCTACAAGAAACAGATGCCTGTAACGCATGATGAATGTTGGAAGCGATTCATGATTAGGGATTGTATGATTCATCCCACAGTAATGTTTCGCAGAAGTTTTATTGAAAAAGCAGGCCTCTATGATCTTAACACCTATTTCGGTGAAGATACGATGATGTGGGCCAACGGTTTTGCCAATGGCTGCAAATTTGCAAATCTACCAGAATTTCTATTCAAGTTCCGTCTGAATGACGACTTCTTCAACCGTCGTAGAGGATGGAAACATGCGAAAGCCATTCTCACATTACGATGGAAAGTTAATAAAATGCTTAATTATCCACCTAAAGCCTATCTCTATGCTATAGCCTACGCAATAGCCAAGATGATGCCAAAGGGAATATTGAAGATTATCTATCGTAAAGTCAGATAGGATGCCAATTGTAACGATATGAAATACCCCATAGGAATACAGAGTTTCGGAGAAATCAGACGCGACGGATATGCCTACGTAGATAAAACGGCACTGATGTATAAGATGGTGTCGGAGGGGAAATATTATTTTCTTTCCCGTCCACGCCGTTTCGGAAAATCGTTGTTCCTATCCACCCTACGAGCCTACTTCAACGGCGAAAAGGATCTTTTCGAAGGTTTGGCTGTCAGCAAGAAAGAAAACGAATGGAAGAAATATCCCATCCTACATATAGACCTTAATAGCCGTGATTATAAGGACGAGTCGTCATTAGAAGCTGAACTGAACCGCCACCTGGAGGTCTGGGAAAAGAAATATGGTGACGAGTACAAAGAAAGAGCTGCGGAAGAACGGTTCATTCACGTTATTAATAAGGTTTATGAACAAACTGGTACACGCGTGGTCATTCTGATTGACGAATATGACAAACCATTGCTGCAAGCCATCAGCAACGAGCCGCTATTGTCTGCCTATCGAAATAAACTGAAAGCATTCTATTCCGTCTTAAAAACACTTGACGAAAAAATACGCTTTGCTTTTCTTACTGGCGTAACGAAATTTGGCAAGGTGAGTGTGTTCAGTGACTTGAATAATCTGATAGACCTGTCATTTGATCAGCGCTACGCAGAGGTATGCGGTATCACCGAGCCAGAGATTCATGAGTATTTCGACCAAAGTGTAGGTGAACTGGCAGAAGCAAACAAGATGAGTAAAGAAGATTGCTATGCTCGGCTGAAACGAGACTTCGACGGATACCATTTCTGCTGGGGCTGTCCTGGGATGTATAATCCTTTCAGCGTACTTAACACTTTAGCAAGTGGACAGTTCCGAGATTATTGGTTTGAGACGGGCACACCATCATTTCTCGTCTATCAGCTGAAGAAAACAGGGTACTTGCTCGATACCATGACCAAGGAAGAGTTGACCACTGATACCCTCAACAGCATTGACATCTTGGACGAGAACCCACTACCATTGCTTTATCAAAGTGGTTATCTCACACTCAAAGAGTATAACCACGAATTCGACTCTTATCTATTGGGATTCCCTAATCGTGAGGTGGAACAAGGTTTTTTAAAGCTGATTGACGACTGGAAGATTGGATGAAGGGAACACGGATGACACAGATGGCACAGATCTTATAGGGCTCGAAAGTGCAGAAAACGCAGAAAGATTCTAACGAACACGGATGACACGGATACAACGGATATCTTAGTCTCGCGGAAAACGCAGAAAGATTCTAACGAACACGGATGACACGGATACAACGGATATCATAGTCTCGCAGAGATAACGGAAGGTTTAGCTCGACGGCCCGAAGGGGAAAGTCAAAACGCAGAAATATTCTAACGAACACGGATGCGGATTTTTGATGTTTTTCTTGGAGGGAATAAGAATATTTCGTATTTTTGCAAGGGAATTAATCTGATTAAATAAGTAGAGGAGTGAAGAAATATCCAGTTGGCATACAGACTTTCGAGCGGATTATCAAAGAAGGTTTTGTCTATATCGATAAGACTGATCTTGTCTGGAAACTGACAAAGGTTAGTCCATTCGTTTTTCTGAGTCGTCCCCGACGATTCGGAAAGTCACTACTTTCTAGCACTCTTCATTCCTATTTCGAAGGGAAAAAGGAACTGTTTGAGGGACTGAAGATCATGCAGCTGGAATCAGAGTGGCAGCAACATCCTGTGATTCACATTGATTTAAGCGCCACGAAACACCTGCCAACCCAACAAGTCAAAGAAGAACTGTTCATTCAGCTGTCACTGTTAGAACGGACTTATGGGAGTAGCGAATTGGAGACATCGCCTGGTATGAAACTTGGCGGTATCATCCGACGAGCATACGAACAAACAGGTAAGCAAGTGGCTATTATCATAGATGAATATGATGCTCCACTTCTCGACAATCTTCAAGATGAAACCCAACTTCAGGAAACAAGAGAAGTGCTACAGGAGTTCTACCAACGCCTGAAGATGCTTGATCCCTATATCAAGTTTTGCTTTATCACTGGCATCACGAAATTCTCACAGCTAAGCATATTCTCTACACTTAATAACCTAACAAATGTGACTCTTCAACCAGAATTTTCGGCAATCTGCGGTATAACCGAACAGGAATTGGCCACAGATATGAAACAAGACATTGCCATGTTGGCTGAAGAATATAGTTGTACGCCGGAAGATATGCATGATAAGCTAAAGAATCGATATGACGGCTATCATTTCTCTGAAAAATCGCCAGACATCTACAACCCTTTCAGTCTGCTGAAAGCATTTATGCAAAAGAAGATTGATAACTACTGGTTTGAAAGCGGTACGCCGACTTTTCTTATCCAGCAAATGGGTCATTATAAGACAGACATCACAAATACCGATGACATCCTGGCTTTTGCCTCTGACTTCGACCGTCCCACTGAAGCCATGACTTCAGCGCTTCCATTACTCTATCAGTGTGGCTATCTGACCATTAAAGATTACGACCGCGAGACTGAGACCTATCGTCTTTCTTTACCTAACCAAGAAGTGCGAATAGGCTATACGGAAGGACTGATGCCAGTCTATTTGGGCATCGACTCTTCCAACGTCAAGACCGGCTTCGCCATGAAATTCTGGCAAGCACTGAAAAAAGAAGACATTGACCTTGCCATGCATGAGATGCAGACTTACATGGCAAGCATACCATACATTGAAGGATTTAAAAAGAAATTAGAAAGTGCAGCAACTGCTGAAGGATTCTATGAATATACCATGTATCTTATCTTCTCGATGCTCAATGTCTATGCCCGTACTCAGGTGAAATGCGCTCATGGAAGGGCTGACATGGTGGTATGGATGTCTAACACTATTTATATCTTTGAAATGAAAGTAAATGGGACTGCCCAAGAGGCATTAGCCCAAATTGAGGATAAAGGTTATGCAATTCCCTATGAAGCGGATGGGCGCAAGGTCGTAAAGGTTGGCGTAAAATTTAATGTGGAAACACGCGCACCGGAATCATGGGTAACAAATTGAACTACGAAGAAAGAAGATGGTTATGTGAAAGGTCGCATATAGGCGAAAAGGTGAATTTGTTATAAATAATTATGATTTTTTTGTCTAATCGACAGATTATTTGTAACTTTGCAGCCCGAAAAAAAATAAAAATAAAATGAAAATTCCATTTTCACCACCAGATATTACAGAACAGGAAGCAGATCTCGTAAGAGAAGCATTGCTTTCAGGCTGGATAACAACAGGTCCGAAGACAAAAGAATTTGAGAAGAAGATTGCCGACTACTGCGGGACGGAGAAGGCCGTGTGCCTGAGTTCTGCTACCGCCTGTATGGAGTCAATCCTTCGAGTGCTTGGTGTGGGTCCTGGTGACGAGGTTATCACATCGGCCTATACCTACACATCATCGGCCAGCGTGATTTGTCATGTAGGCGCAAAGGTGGTGATGGTTGACACGCAGCCCGATTCGCTTGAGATGGACTATGAGAAGATGGCCGATGCCATTACCGAAAAGACCAAAGTGGTGATACCCGTTGACCTTGCCGGTGTGGTGTGCGACTATGACCAGATATACAAAGCGGTTGAAAGTAAGCGACACCTGTTCCGTGCCAACAATGATATACAAAAAGCTTTCGGTCGTGTGATTGTCCTCGCTGATGCCGCCCATGCTTTCGGAGCTAAGTGGCACGGGAAGATGTGCGGTTCCATAGCCGATTTCACCTCGTTCTCATTCCACGCAGTAAAGAACTTGACTACAGCTGAAGGCGGTGCGCTGACTTGGAAGGGCCTCACCCCTACCCCCTCTCCGAAAGGCGAGGGGAACTTATGCCCTACAGGCTTAGACAACGAGGCTCTCTACAAGCATTTCCAGCTTCTCAGTCTCCACGGACAAAACAAGGATGCGCTGGCAAAAACGAAATTGGGAGCGTGGGAATATGACATCATTGCTCCTTATTACAAATGTAATATGACTGATGTAATGGCCGCAATCGGTCTGGTTCAGTTTGAGCGCTATCCGCAATTGCTGGCTCGCCGCAGAGAGATTATTGCCCGCTACGAGGAAGCATTGAAGGGTCTGCCCGTTCAGACGCTCAACCATAGCGTGACGGCTGAAAATGCTTCAAGTGCACACCTCTTTATTACCCGACTGCTGGGCAAGACAATGGAGGAGCGTAACGAAATCATCATAAAAATGGCTGAGCGCGACATTGCCTGCAATGTACACTACAAACCATTACCCATGATGACGGGCTATAAAGCTTTGGGATTCGACATCAAGGACTACCCCAATGCTTTCAACATGTTCAAGAATGAAGTGACGCTTCCGTTGCACACAAAATTGACGAATGAGATGGTGGACTATGTCATTGAGAACTATGTAGATATCATCACTCATTGATATTCACGGAACGCTGAAAAGAAAACGTCAGACAAGACACATTGATGATTAGATTCTTTGATATTGTACTTTCAGGAATAGGGCTGATATTGCTGTCACCCCTATTTCTTGTTCTCTATATATTAATATGGTGTGAAAGCAAAGGCGGAGGTTTCTATCGACAAGAGCGTATCGGGAAAGACGGTGTAAAGTTCAATTTACTGAAATTCAGGTCTATGAGGATAGATGCCGACGAGGCAGGCCTGATTACCGTAGGAGAACGCGATACGAGAATTACCCGCATGGGACATTTCATCCGCAAATACAAGTTAGACGAGCTGCCTCAGCTATGGAACGTTTTTGTGGGCGACATGAGTTTAGTCGGTCCGAGGCCAGAGGTTGAGAAATACACACGGCTCTATACGAAAGAACAGCAGAGAGTACTAAGTGTCAGACCAGGCATCACAGACTGGGCTTCTATTGAATATATTGACGAGAATGAGATACTGGGTAAAGCCGACGACCCAGAGAGAGTCTATATCGAGCAGATTATGCCCGATAAAATCAGCTATAACATGAGGTTCATTAATCATCCGACTCTTAGTGAATACCTCAAAATTATTTTCTATACTTTAAAAAAAATTGTCAGATAGTATGGAAGCACGAAATTTGATTTTTCCGAAGAAGCTACTGAACTGGTATTTCAAGAAGGAATCACTGCCCTATTGGTGTATCATTGCCCTTGATTGTCTTCTTTTCTATATCGCTGGTTTCCTCGTCTTTTGGGCAGTATTACGCTATGGTGCTACCATAGCGCATATCCATGAGATATTTATTACAATCAGCATCTACATGATTCCGACCGTTATCTCCTTTAAGTTGTTCCATACTTATGGGGGGATTATACGTTTCTCTTCTTTTGTAGATTTACAGAGAATGGCTCTGGCCATGTTGGTGTCGCTGATTGTCGCTATCATCATCCACTATCCACTTTTAACCACGCAGTATGTCGTACACGCATCTGCACGCCATCTAGTTATTTTTTACATGCTGGCCACAATATTGATGTGGAGCATGCGCGTGCTCATCAAGAACCTTTACGACATACTCTTCACCAAAGAGAATGCCACGAACACGCTCATCTATGGTACAAAGAATGGCGGTATCGGCTTGGCAAAAAGCATTCGTTCTGAGCACCCCGTCCGTTTCCGACTGAAAGGTTTCATCACGACCAACCCTTCCATGGTGGGACACTCTCTGATGGGAAAGGATATCTACATGAACGATGAGAGCCTAAAGGCCGTTATTGAGAAACTAAACATCAAGACCGTCCTGATTTCTCCTCTGCGCAATAAAGATTTTCGTAATGACTCAGCCCTGCAAGACATGTTGATCAACGCAGGCGTGCGAATCTTCATGGAGAGTTCTGCAAAGGAATGGCACAATGAAGATGAAGACTTCTCGGCACAGCAACTTCGCGAGGTGAGCGTGGAAGATCTGTTACCACGTGAAGAAATCAAGGTCGATATGTTGTCGATTGGCAGACAATTGGCAGGCAAGCGTATCCTGATAACGGGTTCTGCCGGCAGCATCGGTTCGGAGATGGTGCGCCAAGTGGCTCCCTACAAGCCATCAGCGATGATGCTGATAGACCAAGCTGAAACACCACAACATGACATTCGTCTGATGATGGCCAATCGATGGCCCGACATTCCCTGTGAGACGATTGTCACCAGTATTTGCAAGGAAAAGCGTATGGAGGACATTTTTGCAGCCTTCCGTCCTGACTACGTGTTCCATGCTGCCGCCTACAAACATGTGCCGATGATGGAAGACAACCCCTCAGAGAGCATACAGAACAATGTGTTCGGCACCAAGGTCATTGCAGACTTGTCGGTAAAATACGGTGTGAAGAAGTTTGTGATGGTCTCTACCGACAAAGCCGTAAACCCCACCAATGTGATGGGATGCTCGAAGCGCATCTGCGAGATTTATGTGCAGGCACTCAACAATGTTATAGAGAAGAAGGAAGAAGGAACGACTCGCACACAGTTCGTGACCACTCGCTTCGGTAATGTGTTGGGCTCCAACGGATCGGTGATACCCTTGTTCCAAGAGCAGATAAAGAAGGGCGGTCCGGTGACGGTAACTCACCCCGACATCATCCGATTCTTTATGCTCATCCCTGAAGCCTGTAAGTTGGTTTTGGAAGCAGGTACCAAAGGACAAGGTGGAGAGATTTTTGTGTTTGACATGGGTAACCCCGTAAGAATTGCCGACATGGCAAAGCGAATGATTCAACTGAGCGGTGCCAAGGACGTGAAGATTGAGTTTACTGGGTTGCGTGCAGGCGAAAAGCTCTACGAGGAAGTGTTGAACGAGAAGGAGAACACCAAGCCCTCGTTCCACGAAAAGATACGCATCGCTGAAGTGCGCAAATATGACTATGAATCAGTGAGCAAGGATATTGACGAACTGATTAAGATTAGTCAGCAGTATGATGACATGGCTACGGTGAAAAAGATGAAGGAGATTGTGCCGGAATACAAGTCAAAGAACTCAAAGTATGAGGTACTTGATAAAGAGGGATGACCGAAAGACTGCTTTTTAAGTTACTCTGCTGCGAGTTATGGAACAAGCCATTTGATGAAGAGATGAGCCTTGAGGCGTTTGTGGAAGTGATGCAACTGGCACACAAACAGACAGTCTCAGGCTTGGCTTTGAACCCTATCCCTCAGAGTCATCTGAACGATTCCTGGGAAACAATCTCAAAATTCATTTCACGCAGTCTGAAAATCCAGAAAAGGAATACAACCATAAATCATGAGTTAGCCGACTTTGCCCAACTCTGTAAGAAGAACGGAATTGACTATCTGGTAGCCAAGGGACAGACCATCGGTATCTATTACCCCCACCCTATGCTTAGGATGTCAGGCGACATCGACTTTCAGATTAAGGACAGCTATGAAACCGTAAAACCACAGTTGGAGCAAGTGCTGAGCATCACGTTGCCGGCATCAATGCCTGAGAAGGAGACTTCATTCAAACGCAATGGCATCCTTTACGAGTTACATACAGATCTTGCAGAATTTGGCAGCAAACGAAACAGACAATTGTGGGCAGAGCTGATGGATCAGGCATGGAAAGCAAATTATCAGGTAGAAGTGAATGGCACAGCAGTACGGACACTTCCGCCAACGCTCAATGTCATTTACACGTTCTACCACCTGTTTCACCACTTTATCAGAGAAGGCGTCGCCCTCAGGCAACTCTGCGATTGGGCTGTTTTGTTGCACAAACTGCGGAATAAGATCAACCGTGACGAATTGATAGACATTCTGAAGAAACTAGACCTAGAAAAAGCCTACCGTGCCTTCGGATGGGTACTGATTGATAGGCTTGGGCTTCCTGAAAGCGATTTCCCTTTGCAGATTGAAGAGGGTGACAAACGTTGGGCCGAGCCTATTGTAAAACACATCCTAACAGGAGGTAACTTTGGAAAAGATTATCATAAGGTAAAGACTACTGGATTATTATTTAAGTTAGAAACGCTGCTGATGGCGGTTAAACACTCCCTCAAATACTACCCATTAGCCCCTACAGAAATAAGGATGATGATTCCTCAAAGCATAAAAATCAACCTCAAACTTCTCATCGCTTAATTTTTTATTCAACCCAATATCAATAACCCTTTAAAAACAATTAAGTATTATGGAAACAGAGACCATTTATGTGATTGCAGCGATTGCCATTGCAGTGATTGCGATTTTCCTGTTTATCTCTTACGTGAAGGCACCGCCCTCGTTTGCCTACATCATCTCGGGTCTGTCGAAAGAACCCCGCGTGCTGATTGGCTCCGGCGGCTTCCGCATTCCCTTCTTCGAGCGTCTCGATAAGGTTTATCTGGGTCAAATTACCGTCGATATCAAGACGGAGGAGAGCGTGCCCACGAACGACTTCATCAACGTGGACGTGGACGCCGTGGCAAAGATACGGGTCACACCCAACAGCGACGGAACACGCTTGGCAGCAAAGAACTTCCTAAACATGCTGCCCAACGAGATTGCCGAACAACTGCAGGACTCACTGCAGGGTAACATGCGTGAGATTATCGGTACCCTCGACCTGCGATCGCTGAACACCGACCGCGACGGTTTCTCAGACCAGGTTATGACGAAAGCCTCGCCCGACATGGCAAAACTGGGTATCGAGATTATCTCATGTAACATCCAGAACGTGACCGACCGCGAAGGACTGATCAAGGACCTCGGTGCCGACAACACGGCAAAAATCAAGAAGGATGCTGCCATCAACCGTGCTGTGGCTGAGCGCGACGTGAAGATTGAGGTGTCGAAGGCCGACAAGGAG
>JAEEGL015098186.1_pt1 | contig 22555 bp, 17 predicted proteins | sample 9134231 | NCBI WGS metagenome assembly JAEEGL01 (sample SAMN16246548, study PRJNA631951) | gut metagenome | biome: gut microbiome; feature: rumen; material: fiber-attached | host: Bos | place: Iran: Karaj | collected 2018-10
ATGGAAAATAACATGCAGAAATCCTCCCGCTATGCTTTCTGATGTCATACAGAATAGCCCTGTCAGAATATATGAAATCTGACTGACTGAGGAATAGGCAAGCCGTTTTTTGAAAACATCTTCGCGATAAGCCATCATGGAACCCATGAATACGGTCAGCAAAGCGAGAGAAATCCATGTGATCTGCACCCATGTTCCTCTCAGGAACTCCGCTCCCACAATATAAAACACAAGACGGGTAATTGCCAGTACTCCAGCTTTTGCGATAATCGCGGAAAGTACGGCAGATGCTGGTGCCGGTGCCACGGGGTGCGCGCTCGGAAGCCATCCATGCAAAGGATAAAGACCGGCTTTTGCACCGAATCCGACTACTCCCAAAAATGCTACGATCTCGATCAACGCTCTGTGCTCAGCCGCAGTAGAATTCAATGTTCCTCCGGCGGAGAAGGCAAGCGTTTCAGTATGTGCTCCCAGAACAAATACTGCAAGCAGTGCGAGGAAAGCACCTCCGATTGAATAAAACAGGTATTTCAGAGCAGCCCGGATAGACTCTTCGGTACGGTCATGCAGCACGAGCGGAACAGATAACAGTGTTGCGAGTTCGAAGAAGAGATACATTGTAATCAGGTTCTCGGAAGAATCCATTCCCACAAGTGCCCCTAGGGAAAGGAGCATCCAGGAATAGAAACTGGTCTGCCGTTCCCCGTGAGCCATATATTTGGTCGCATAGATTCCAGCAGGCAAAAAGCCGAATGCTCCGATGGAAAGAAATATCCTTCCGACAGAATCCGTTTTCAGTCGCACTGTCAGCTGTTCCGTCATGGAAAACAGCCGGATCTCTGCATCCGGTAAAAAGAGATATCCGAGTGTCAACGCCGCCTCCAAAGCCAGCACGGAAGTAAAAATGATATCTGCCGCAGGTTTCGATGCTTTTTTCATACATCCGAGAACAATGCCTCCCGCAAGCGGCAGGATCAGCATCAAGATCAGAATGAGGTTATTCATAAACAGTAATACTCCTTACAGCAGATTGATTCCGTTTTCCAGTATACGGACAAGCGGTTCGGCGATCACGCCGATCAGTATATTAATTGCCATCAGGCAAAAAGCAGAAACGGTAAAAGCCGGCTGTTGACTCATGCTCACACGTGAACCATTTTTGTTCTCATTCGGTGTATAAAGCCGAATCAGCGCCCTTGCAAAATAGAATGTATTGAGAATCGTGCTGATTGCTAAAACAATCAAAGTTGAAACCATAAGGCTGTTGCGCTCGAAGGCTGCAAGTCCAAACCTGTATTTTGATACAAATCCCATCGTCAGTGGGATTCCGATCATGCTGAATGCGCCGAGCATAAACGCAATCCCCGCGATCCGATTGACATGGGCAGCCCCTTTCAATTCTGACAGTTTCCTTCCGCCTGCAGCAGAAGATAGTCTGGCGGTGGCCAAAAACAGCATCGGTTTTGTTGCTGCATGTGTCAGAATATGCATCAGAGCCGCAAGCATCCCGAGTTTCGGAGAAATGCCTATCCCCATATAGATATATCCGATCTGCGCCGCTGAGGAAAAAGCTATCATGCGGAACAGATCCTTTTCCTGCATCGCGCTGACACTTCCAACTACCATTCCCACCGCGCCCAACACATACAGTACATTGGCGATTCCGCTCCTGTAGAATATATCTGATCCGAAAACACCGTAGATCACTTTGATCAAGAAGAAGATGTATCCTTTTGAAACAAGTCCGGACAGGACGCCTCCTGATGCCGGAGTCGCGTATCCATAGGTATCCGGCATCCAGAAATGAAATGGGCAAAGTCCGCTCTTAATCCCGAGCCCCAATGTGATCAGACCCATCGCCGTGGTCAGGGAAATGCGGTAAGTTCCGCCTTTCCAGAGTGTTTCTATGGCTTCCTTCAGGTTTGGAAACAGCAGATGTCCTGTAATTGCATACAAAAGAATGACACCCATCAGAAACAGGCCTGATCCGATCAGAGAAAAAATCATATAGCGGACGGACGCCAGTGTTGTTCTTCCTATATTGCGGATCATCAGGATTCCGCAGGCTCCGATCGTGGATATTTCAATGAACACGTATCCTGTGAAGATGTCATTTGTATGAGTCAGTACGATCAGTGACGCCAGTACAAGATCCATCATTACATAATACAGATTTGCTTTCTTGATTTCCAAGTCCTGTTTCAGTTCCTCTTTCCCTCCGATCAGGCAAAGAGCCATGACGGTCGCGAAAAAAGAAGCAAAAAGCGGTTCCAGCGTTCCAAAGCGCAATTCGTTTCCCCAGGGGTGCGGATAATGACCCATCAGATATGTTGTTGCGGAATTCTTCCAAAGCTCATAACCGTAAACAGATGACTCCATGCAGATGACAGCAATACACAACAGGATGGAAGCGACTCTTGCCACTTTTGCTCTCAGTACGGAGCTGATGACAGCAGCCATCAGGCTGATCACGATGCAGAACAAGGGAAAGTTAATGACAAATTCCATTTAATCACACCTCATACTGCTTCAGCGCCATTGCATAGATTTCATCCACATTCAGGCTGTGATAGCGCGCATACAGTCGTATTGTCAGCGCGAGCATGACAGCCGTTACAGAAACCGATACCACGATTCCCGTCAGTACCAGTCCTGCCGGAAGAGGATTCACATACAAGGACGGATCCGTCTCGGCATTCTGAATAATAGGAGAAAGGCGGTTCTCAATATATCCGAGTGACGTCAGCAAAAGATAGCCTGCCGTATCCATGATGTTCAGCCCTATTATTTTTTTCAGCAGATTCCTGTGCAGGAGGAGCGTTGCAAATCCCACCGCGAACAGAATCACCGCCACGACTGCTATTCGTTCATTCCATATCTGATGTAAGATATTGCGCATTATATTTTACCTCTCTGAAACATGGAATACAGTCCGTACATTGTACAGGCAACAACGATTCCAACCGCAGCATTCAAAGGCAGTATCAGACCTGCGGACAGAATTCGTCCAGGCGTCCCTGCGGAAAAAATGGTATGAAGCCCGTTTGCTCCGCAGAAAAAGGAGTAGCATTTGGAAACGCTGTAAAAGCAAAGGGCACATGCGCAGACGATTCTAAACGAACGAAGATTTATATATCTCTCGATGCCGGAATAGCCAAAGGCAACAGAGTAAAGAATGAAGCCTGCGCCGATAATTGCTCCTCCGGAAAAACCGCCACCGGGTCCCAGATGTCCGTTCAGAATCAGGTAGCTGCCGAAAAGAACCGTCACCGGAACCAGCACTTTTGCAGTGGTTCCTACAATCACATCTCTCCGTATCAGATCAATGCCAAAGTCCTTCGTTGCTTTAAACGGAGGGACGTCCGGGTACAGCAGCAGGATCATCACCGCCGTCAGTCCGGCAAACAAGACATGAGATTCCCCTAAAGTATCAAACGCCCGGTAATCCAGAATAATGCCTGATACCGCATTGACCGCGCCGGTCTCCTCCATCCCGTTTCTCAAATACCGGTCAACAACCTCATTATCCGTTGGATTCCCTTCTTTGCCAAACTCCGGCAGATCAAATACCGCCCGCAGGAAAAAGGCTATCATAACCGTAATCAAAATCACGGCAAGAATCGGATAAAGTTTCTGAAAAGCAGCCTTCTCTTTGTGCTCCAGTCCGATCAAATTCTCTTCTGTCACTTCTTCCGGGGTCTCCTGTATCAGATCCGGATGCATTTCCCCTGCCGCTTTCTCCGTAAAATCGAAACGGTCTTCATCCCAGGCACGGAACCATTCTTTCAGATTATTTCTTTTCATCTTCCGATCCTTTCCGCAGTTTACGCAGGATATGCAGCGTGATAAACAGAAGAATACTTGAAATTCCGGCTCCGACAGCAGCCTCTGTGATAGCCAGATCCGGTGCCCGGAGCAATGCCCAGATAATTGCCATCAGAAGGCTGTACGCCATGAAAATCACAAGTGATGCCAGCAGATTTTTTGTCAGGCATGTGGAGACTCCGCAAATAACCAGAAAAACCAATAGCAACATTTCAAAATCAAAGTACTGCATCTTCACCCTCCTCAATATCGGGATGCTCCATAAAGGAGAGCGCGTCTTTATCCGTTGCTAGTTCCATTCGGCTTACCAGATGGGAAGCAAGCGGGCTGCCGATCCAAAGAAGCAGGAGCACGGAAAGCAGTTTCCAGAAATACTCAGGTTCAGGGGATGCAATCATCAGAGCAGCGAAAAGGAAGAGCGAGCCGAGCGTATCGATCAACGCAGCGCAGTGCATCCGGTTCAGGACGAAGCGGAACCGGAATACGCCTATAATGGATGAAAGGATCGTGAATATGCCTACGGCGCACAGAATCGCACACAGGATAAAACGAACTTCACTCATCTATCTCGTCCTCCTCATCCCCGTATTTCGTCTTTTTCCGTCCAAGTCTCGTCATGCAGAGTACCGCGAGCGCCAAAAAACTGATCATTCCGTAAATGATGCTGACATCCAGAAGCCAGCTTTCCTTCAGTGCAAGCGCAATCACTGCAATACTGAGAAGGGAAAGCGTCCCGATCATGTTGATTCCAACGATGCGGTCCGCCGTTCTCGGCCCTCTGATCGCACGGATCAGAGCAAACAGTATGCCGATTCCCAGAGAAATCAGAACAACGGAAAAGAGAATCTGATAGGCCTGTTCCATTCTCATCCCTCCATCTTTTCCATTTTTCTGAGAATTCTGCACAGAAGACCATCTTCAATACCGGCTATCATATTCCTGTCAAGGCAATGAACCACAAATCTTCTCCCGTCCGCTTTGACAGTGATCGTTCCCGGGGTCAGAGTAATTGAGTTCGCCAGCACGAAACGTGCGAAACCGGTCTTCAGTCCCGGATCCACGATTACAAGGCTCTGCTTTAGGTTCTTCTTTGAGTTCCATATAATACCAATTACTCTGAAGTTTGCTTTCAGAACCTCCCAGATCAATACAAAAACATATACCATGAAAGCAGGAATTCTTCTTAAAAAAAGAATGTCTCTCCTTGGCGTGTATCCGAACAGCAGATAAGCCAGAACGGCGACAGCAGCTACGATGCATACGCCGAACAGGCAGATTTCCACTGAAACTTTGCCATTCAGAAGCAACCAGAAGAGAAACAGAAACAGATACATGGACGACCCCGTAAAATGCAAAACATACTTATTAATAAGAAAAATATACTACCCAGGACAGTAAAAAGCAAGTAATATAATAGAAGACTGCCGGATACCGCTGAATCAGCCGGTAAATATGGCAGTCTTGTATTTCAAATCAGAGGAGGATCTGCGCCCAGACGGCATTATGATCGGAGAGCTGTTCCTGCGTCATGTTTCGGACGGCTGAGCCTTCTTTTGCCCATATGCAGTCTTTTTTCAGTGTTGAAACCCATCCATGTTCAACACATTTCACATTTTTACCGAAGATCCAGTCCAGATGCAGTTCCAGATTTCCGCCCTCCATCGGTTTTCTTCGTGTCGGAATATGGTTGCCGTTCAGGGAACGGTAATCATACCCGGACCGTTCCGCTGTTGAAAGCAGCGGCTCATACTTTTCCACATCCCGCATTCCGCCCGTGGCTATCTGCCAATCATAATATTCCTTCGCAGACTCTTTGCTGTCTTCAAATGCATTCGAGTTGAAATCGCCTCCGACCAGAATGGGAATGTCACCGAAAAAGGCATCCGCTTCATCCAAAATCGCTTTGGTCTGGACAGCCCTGAACTCAGGACTTGTACGGTTTTCCAGATGAATACACACCGCGCCGATGTGTTTTCCCGCAACATCCAGCTCGCAAAGGACTGCAACTCTTGCCCCGATCCGGTTCTGCTCATCAAAAAACCAGTTATATCCTTCCGGCGGATACAAGGTTTTCGCACGGACAATCGGCCATTTTGAGAACAGAACATTCCCCTCATACCCTTTTTCATCATTCGGGTTGACCAGTTCGATAAATTCAAGACCATAGGCATAGTTATAACCCAAAAGTTCGGCAAGCTCTTTCGCCGTATCTATATTTCCGCTTCGTTCTGTTCCGTCATCCATTTCATTTCCGAACAAAATATCAGCTCCTTTTAATTCAGGGCAATCTTCCAAAAATGGCGCAATTTCCAGGATCCTGTATCCATGTTCCATGTTGAAAACCGCTGCGCGGATCGTATCTGGTTTTTCTTTCCGAATTGGTGCAATGTTAAACACTTCCGGGCCGTCAAACTGCGGAATACGCTTCATTACGCGAAACTGTCCATCCGCAGGAACATCTTTACTCAGTCTGACTCGCAATGCATATGAAATCCCGTCCATTTTCCCCTCCGAAAAATTCAGTCTTGTTCTTTATATTTTAGTTTATCATATTTCTTTCATTTTATCTATTTATTTGTTTCTTTCTAAAAGCGTACTTCAATAATATATTTTTTAAATCCGAATTATCAAAAAGTAATTGACAAACAGACTGTTTCGATGTAGAATTTACTCGGAAGTTACGAAAACGTTTGCGTTGCGTGATTCGGTTTTGTTTATTTTAAAAATTCCCCTAAAGATCACACTTGAAAGGAATGAAAGCAATCATGATTAAAGCAGTAATGTTTGATATGGGCGGCACTTTGGAAGATCTCTATTCAGATGAGAAGAACAATAAAGCTACGGCATATGCTTTGTATGAAATTCTAAAAAAATATGGGATTGAAGTTCCTTATGAAGCCGAACAGTTATGGGAAATTGTCGGAAAAGGAATTGCCGAATACAAAAAAGATTCTGAACGGACACTGATAGAGTTGAAACCTGACGAAATCTGGTGCAACTGGGGATTCAAAGATATCCCTGTTGATAAAGACAAACTTGCTGAAATAAGCGAAGAAATTGCTCACATGTGGGAAACGACTTTCTATGACCGTTCTCTCAGAGTGCATGCAGCGGAAATGCTGAAAGGGCTGAAAGAAGACCTTGGAATGTATGTTTCCGTCGTCAGTAATACCGGCAGTCTCTATCAGGTCTTTTCGACACTGAAGAAGTACGGAGTCCGTCAGTATTTCGATGATATCACTCTTTCCTCTATTACCGGTTTCCGCAAACCAAATCCCAACATTTTCAAAGTGGCACTTGCTCAGGCCAATCTGGATCCTTCTGAATGCGCCTTTGTCGGAGATACGTTGTCCCGTGACGTAGTCGGTCCCCGCAAAATGGGATACGGCCGTGTCTTCAAGATCAATTCGTTCCTGACGCCGCAAAAGGACATCGGCAAATTTGATGTCGCGCCGGACTATCAGGTAACTGATATTTATGATGTTTATACCATATTAAAGAAAGAACGCGAACAGGGAATCTGATCCTATTTGCATGTCTTGTTTTACCTTATCCGGAAATGGAGGTTGAAGAATGGCTAAGAAAGGATGGAAACGTCCACCGATGACAAAGGAACGGTTCAAAAACCAGTTCCGGAATATCGTTGGCAATCCGTTTAACGTGATCGTCATGATCACACTGTTAATCTTGTTCGTATTCATCGTCATTCCTCTTTTGACGATGGTCCAGAACACGTTTGTTGTAACCAGAGGATCTCTGCGGTTCGTGCAGAAGCTGTATCCGGGTGCGCAGGTCGGCGACTACACCCTGTATTCATGGCGCTACCTGTTCGGGCCGGAAGCATTTGATTCCGCAGGGCGCGGGTTCCAGTACACGACAAACTATTCTACGCTGTTCATTCCGCTGATTCACTCTCTGATGATCGGTTTCTTCGTCACTGTGATATCAGTTCCGCTCGGCGCGCTGATGGCTTGGCTGATGGTCCGCACGGATATCCCTGGCAAGGGTCTTCTGTCCGCACTGATTTTGATTCCGTACATGATCCCTTCCTGGTGCAAAGCTTTGTCATGGCTGACTGTTTTCCGCAACTCACTGTCCGGCAGCACCGGTGTTCTGACAGGTCTCGGTATTCCCATTCCGGACTGGCTGGCATACGGTCCGTTTGCCATCATCCTGGTCATGACGATGCACTACTATGCATTTTCCTACATCATGGTATCCGGTGCATTGCGGTCAATCAACTCGGAACTCGAAGAAATGGGCGAGATTCAGGGTGCGAATAAAGCACAGATTCTGAAAAGCATCACGCTTCCCCTTGTTCTTCCTTCGATTCTCTCAGCAACGATCATGACAATCAGCAAATCGATCGGAACCTACGGTGTTGCCGCACGTCTTGGCAATACAATCGGTTATTTTGTTATGGCAACAAAAATGAAAGACCTTCTCGGCTCAAGCAGCACCGAATCCATCGGGTATGTGTTCTCTATCCTGATGATCGCACTTGCTGCCGGAACAATCGTTGTCAACCAGAAACTTATCGGTACCCGTAAGTCCTATGCTACAATCGGCGGCAAGGGCACACGTTCAAACCTGATCCCGCTCGGTAAAATTAAATACCCAATGCTGGTCATTCTGGCAATCTTCCTGATCATCGCGATGGTCATGCCGATGTTCTTCCTGGTCATGGAATCCTTCCAAATTATTCCCGGTGCCGGATATGCACCCAGCAATCTCTCATTGTATGCTTGGATCGGCGAGGTGGAAAATGCACCGCATCCCGCATTCAAGCAAGATGGTCTGTTCCGCAACTCCACGTTCTACGGTGCCCTGTGGAATACGGTTAAACTAAGCTTTATAGCTTCCCTCGTCACCGCTGTTTTCGGTCAGTTCTTCGGCTATATCACTACACGCGGCCGCGGCAAATGGTATGGCAACGCAGTAGAGCAGCTGATCTTCATTCCGTACCTGATGCCTGGTGTTGCGTTCTCGGCCATTTATCTTGCCATGTTCGGTAAACCACAGTTCGGCGGCCTGATTCCGTCTTTGTACGGCACATTCCTTCTGATCCTAATCGTTTCGATTGTCAAGCATTTCCCGTTCGCAAGCCGTTCCGGTTCCTCGAACATGATGCAAATCTCAGTCGAACTGGAAGAAGCTGCCACAATCAACGGAGCAGGCTTCTGGAGAAGAATCGGAAGCATCGTTATTCCGCTTGCAAAGAACGGCTTCCTCTCCGGCTTTTTGCTTTCCTTTATCAGTATCGCAAAAGAGCTCGACCTGATCGCCATATTAATGACGCCTGACAACTACACGCTGTCTTTCCTATCCTTTGACTATTCAAAGGAAGCGATGCCGCAGGTTGCCGACGCGATCTGTATTATCATTATCGTGTTCATCCTTGTCACCAACCGAATTGCGGATAAACTTGGCGGCAATGTAAGCAAGAGCATGTAATCTGTTTGACCGAATTTCAGAAAGGATATCCAGCTATGAGTAAAATCGTTTTAAGTCATATTGATAAATTCTACGGTGAAAACCACGTTCTGCGTGATATTAACTTAACGATCGAAGACGGCGACTTCATGACGCTGCTCGGACCTTCCGGTTGTGGAAAAACCACAACTCTGCGCGTGGTCTCCGGTTTGGAAAAGCCGCAGCACGGCACGATGACGATCGATGACCGTCCGATCATTGACGCTGAGAAGGCCTTCTATGAAGCACCGAGCAAGCGCGGCTTGAACCTAGTCTTTCAGAGTTACGCACTGTGGCCGCACATGACCGTATTCCAGAATGTAGCATTCGGTCTGAAGATCAAAAAGATGAGCAAGGCGGAGATTGAAGAGACCGTCATGCACGCGCTGAAAACGATGCGCATCGAGGAATACCGCAACCGTTATCCGAATGAACTCTCCGGTGGTCAGCAGCAGCGTGTCGCGATTGCCCGTGCTATTGCTTCAAGTCCGAAGCTTCTACTGCTGGATGAACCGCTTTCTAACCTTGACGCGCGTCTCCGTATCGACATGCGTGCTGAGCTTAAGCGTCTGCATAAAGAAACAGGCACGACCATCATCTACGTCACTCACGATCAGGTCGAAGCTCTGACGATGTCGACAAAGATTGCTTTGTTCAAGGAAGGTGAGATTTCTCAAATTGCAACTCCGCTTGAACTGTATACGAACCCGATTGATTTGCAGGCCGCCGACTTCATCGGCAATCCGCGTATCAATTTCATCCATGCAACAGGAATATTTGATGGGGAAACCTTCCGTGTCACAAGCCCGTTTGGCACTTACGAATACAAAAAGGAGACCATGAAACTGGATGAAGAGATTCCGTTAAACAAAGAATTCGATTGCGTGCTCGGTCTCCGTCCTGAAATGGTTGACATCTATACGGAGGATCCTCATCACAAGAACACAGTCCCTGCAAAAGTATATGCGAACCAGCCTGCCGGCAGTGAAACGCTGATTACTCTGACCGTTCAGAATACAGAATTCCTGGCAATTCAGGTTGGTCTTGTAGAGTATGATATGAACCAGGATGTATTTGTAGTCTTGCATCCGGGACGCATGAATGTGTATAATAAAGAGACGGGAAGACTGATTAAATTTGCAAAGACCAAGCACAAGGCCGGTGTCGATGACTGATACCGTTCCTCCCGAAAAGACCCATAGAAAGGAAGCAACCCATATGAAAAAAGTATTAGCTTTGATATTCGCGGTACTGATGCTGGGCTCTGTAATTGCATGCTCAAAGCCAGGCAATGGAAACACTCCGGCTGAACCAGCTGAAAGCACTGTGAAAACAGGTGCTGAAGCAATTGACACTATCGGTGCGGATGGAATCGACTGGAACCATCTTTCCATGGATGAACTGTATGAGATGGCAAAAGCCGAAGGCGGTGTGATCAAGATTTATTCAACGACTGCAGACGGCAATACCGCCAAGAAAAAAATCACAAAAGACTATCCGGATCTCGAATTCGAATATGTCTCCTGCGATACCGATACAATCAAAGGTAAGATTGAATTCGAATGGGAAAGCGGTAATGAAGGTGCCGACCTAATGCTCGTGAAAGACTCTTCAGGCGAGATTTTCAACGATCTCGTTTTGCCGGGCATTGTTAACCTCTATTATCCTGCCGATATCTGCGCGCATATTGATGACGACCTTTTGAAATACGGTATGCCTCTGTATTCCACGTTCAACCCATGGTTCTACAATACCAGGATCTATCCGGATGGCTGTCCGATTCAGAGCTGGTGGGATATCGTGGAAGGCTACAATGAAGATACTCAGTCCTTCGTCAATGCTGCTGGTGAAAACACACAGAAATGGGTCATCTTCACAAAAGACATCAAAGCTCCGTCTTATGCCGCTCTTTGGGCGCAGCTGATTATTGACGGTGATGCTCTCGCTGAGCAGTACAAGACCCAGTACGGAAAAGATCTCGTTTTCACTTATACCGATAAACTTCTGAACAACGGATATCGCTACTTCCCCGAGAACAACGCAGGTGTAGAACTGTTCTGGCGTTTCACTCAGATGCAGACGACCGAACTGGACGGCGGTGACTCTGTTGTCGCTGCTGTGCATGAGTCTCTGAACGGACCGACTCTCGGTCTTTGCTCTGCCTCAAAGATTGACAACTCCAAGGAAGTCATGGGCGAAAACGGCATGGATATCGCATGGGTCACAGGTCTCTCCCCCTATACTGCACAAAACGCCGCCAGTTATGTGTATGTCACTTCCTATTCGGACAATCCCGCAGGTGCAAGGTTGTTTATCAATTACCTGCTTGGCGGTTCAGATGGTAACAGTGGCTGCTACACAACATTTGACAAACGCGGTCACTGGTCCGTACGAGATGACGTGATCTATAAAGAATCCGGCGTTGAACTCTCCTCGGTCGGTTTGAAAGCTCCAGACTTCGCCGAAGTCTATGACTACTATATGAGTATCCAGAGTTACTGGGATACCTGGACAGACTGGAGAGGCAAATAAGATTTGAAGCAAACGGCTGTCCCGTGGGGAATCTTCTCCGCGGGACAGCGAAAGGAATCCTATGGCAAAGAAACAATCCTCGCTTGATCGGAAAATTAACGAGTTTTCCCGGGTGACATTTCTCGATGAGAACGGCCGTCCAAAGAGTGCTGCATGGCTCTATTCTTTCCTCCTTGCAATTCTGTATGCGCTTCTTTACATCGCCGTTTTTATCGGTGCCGGTTTTCTCCTCGGAAGATGGATGCCGGCTTCTCTGCTTGCGATTCCTCTTCAGTACATTCTGACCGCTGTCATCGGCAGTATTCCCTGTGTTGCGTTCTTCTTTGTATTCAAGCAGCATAAGGCTTATGTCGTAGGAGCTTATATATGGCTGGCTGTACTCATGCTTCTTATGATTCCGGCAACACTTCTTATGAGCGACTGGAAGGAAGGTTACGGCTGGACTGATATGTGGATGTTCTGTATCTACCTGTTCTTCCCTGCGATTCTCTCGATCGGCCTTGGCGGTACATCGGCGTATCTTCTGTATCGGAAGCATGTCTTGGATGAGGAAGCCAAAGTCGAAGCAAAGAATCGTCCTTCGTACTATAATACCTGAAATCATGCTGGAAGTATTCTTTTGCAACGTCGGTGACGGTGACGCCATTCTTCTTCGTGAGTTCCGCGAAGGCGTACGTGATTATAACATCCTTGTTGACGCTGGACGTCCTTACCTGGAGCCAAAGCAGGGATCGCTCCGGAAAGAAGCGATCTATTATCTCAAAGCGCGCGGTATTGATCATCTTGATCGAATGATTCTGACGCATCTTCATATTGATCATATCGGTGGCGCGCTCCGGATTCTGAACGCGATCCCGACTGAGTCGCTGACTGTTCTGAATCTCCCTCCTCAGGATGCTGAGTGGGTTGCACAATCGTTTGAATCTGCCGATAAGGCTGTAAACGGGCTGTGTTATGCGCTGAACATCTTCCGGGATATTACGGAACGTGCCAAAGAGCTGGGCTGTTGTCTTGAAACCGCTTTCCCTGGGGAGATTGCTCTCTCTGATCGGTTAACAATGACCACCTACCTTCCCCGAAATGAGATCATTCTTCGGCAGCAATCTGTGTTTAACCGTCTTTACCGAAATGAACCCGTGGACTATGATGAATGCTATCGCGTATCCAAGGAGAGAAACCACTCTAGCCTAATGCTTGGTTTCATCTATGCCGGACGGCATGTGCTTCTGACCGGTGACCGATACGGGTTTGACTGGGAGAACGAGCCAATTCCCTCCTGCGACATTCTGAAACTGCCGCACCACGGGGACCGGAAATCAATCACCGAGCCGCTTTTGATTCGCCTTCACCCGCGGTACGCAGTCGTTTCCTGCCAGAACGATCCAAATGCTCGCAAGGAACGGCCGAGCGCAGAAACGTTCGCTTTTGTCCAGAAAACAGTTCCGGTTGCTTTATGCACGGAAAACCGTGCAATGCCTACATTCGATGCTGCAACATACAACGGCATCCGCTTTGAGATCTCTGATGAGGGTGAAATCACCTGTGAGATCGAGTAATCAGGTTTATCCTCCGCGTATACGGAGTGCAATAACACATAATCAAGAGGAGGAACACTATGAAAAAGGTACTTTCCATCGTTCTCGTTCTGATGATGGTCTTTGCTGCAATCGCCTGCACCAGCACACCGGCGCCTGCTGCAAACGAACCCAAGGCAGAAGAGCCGGCTAAGGCAGAAGAGCCTGCCAAAGCCGAAGAGCCGGCTAAAACAGAGGAACCGGCTAAAGCAGAAGAGCCCGCTGCAGCTGAACCTGTATTTGCCGCTCTCGGTCTCCAGCTCAAGAACAAGACCGGTGCAACAATCAATGAGCTCTACATTACCCCTGTCGGTGAAGAGAAAGGCAACAGTGTTGTCCTTCCTGGCTGGCAGGACAAGGATGCTGACAAAGACAATTATGAAAAGTTCATCTATATTGTCCGTCCTGCAGGTGTTGAGTTTGAAATTACCGCTGTCTACGCAGATGGTACAAATGCCACCAAGACTTCCGCTCTGAACATGTACGACGAGATCTCCTTCAAAGGCACTGCTGCAGATGACTGGGAAATCGAGCCCACCAAAGAAGAAGATCATGCAGCCATCGATCTCGCCGTTGCGCTCGGCATGACTGCCGACCGTACATACCCCGGCTACGTCGCAGTTGCAGCCGAAATCAAGAACAAGACCGGCAAAAACATCAAAGAGTTCTATCTTTATGAAGAAGGCGGAGACCCCAAAGCATACAACAACATGGTTCAGTATCTGTACACCAATGCTGGTGTGAAGCTTGACACCTGGGCTCCCGGCAAGGCCAAGGAAGGCGGCAAATATGTATTCAGCTTCTTCCTCCGTCCTGAAGCCAAGACCTATCTGATCGATCTCGTATTCGATGACGGCACAACCATCACTGGTGAGTCTGATGAATGGTTCAAACCCGATGGCGACGGTCATCAGATCAACGAGATCTCCATGAAGAGCTCAGATGATCCGGACACCTGGGAATACAAGTATGATGACGGTGCCGATGATGATCTCAAGATGCCGATGGATGAGCGTCTTGCATATGAAATGACAGTCGTAGGCGCGTCTGCAGACGTCTGGTATCCGACATACGGCGAAGCTCCTGCAGTCGATGCAGAAACGCTTGAAGCTGCCCGTCAGAAGCTTGCACACGACGCTTCTCCGTTGCTCGATAACGCAGCTGCGGAAGCTCCCGCAGAACCTGCTCCCGAAGCTCCTGCCGCCGCTGCTGTTCCCGAAGGTTACACCGGTATTTCCCTGCTGATCAAGAACAAGACCGGCCGTGAAATCGCAAAGGTTTACCTCTATCCTGTCGGTGAAGACAAGGGCAAGAATGTTCTGAAGAATGTTGTTGAATCACTTCCTACCGAAGATGAGTCCAAGGAAGGCAAACCGCATGAAGCTTACGCGTATGTACTCCGCGAGACTGCGAAACTCGATGCAATGGAACTGTGCGTCCGTTATGCGGGCGACGAGAAAGAAGAAGTCACCTGGGCATTGAAGGATGTTCTTGCTGCAAACACCACGATCACTCTGAAAGAGTCCATGGATGACTGGAAGCAGAAGGAGACTGATGATGCGGACGACCTCGCAGCTATGGCTGAACTTGCCGCGAAGGGCGAACCGACTGACGGTGTGATGCCGGAAGCTGTCGCTGCCGAGCCTGCTCCCGAAGCCGCTGCTGAAGCAGTTGAATATACTCCTCTCGGTCTTAAGTTTAAGAACCGTTACGGTAAGGGCTTCAAGGAAGTCTACATCCATGCAACCGACGAAGACCGCGGTGCAAACGTTCTGACTGAAGTCCTGCCAACTGAGGGTGAAGGTCCCGAAGGCAGTGAAGAGGTTATTCTCTTCCTCTATCGTGAGACTGCGAAACTCGAAAAAATGTCTGTCACCATCGTTACTGTAGATGGTGAGGAATTCACCTGGAATGCTCCTTCTTCGCTCGGTAATAACTTCAAGATCACAGTCAAAGCAGATATCAACGATTGGTCATTTGAAGAGATCACCAAAGAAAAGGATCTGAATAAGATTGCAGAATTTGTCGCTGCAGGTGTGACCTCCGATGGTTTTGTCCCTGCAAATTGATTTACTCATTTGATTGACTTATGTGGAGCGCGGTCCACTCCGATCGCCTCCATATTGCTTTTTCCCTATCCAGCGGTATAGAAAAGAGGCCTCTATGAAAAAACGGTTCTTTATGTTTTTTCTTTCGTTGCTCCTGATACTTACGGTGTTACCGCCATATATCACGTATGCGGAAGATAATGTTTCCAACTGGTGGGAACAAGATTATTGGTCTGTTGAAGTTCTTACTGAACTGGGAGCCGTCCCTCCTGCTTATAATCCTGATCTGAACCGTTATGAAATCTCAACCCCCGAACAACTTCTTTTTATGACAGGTATCTGGAAACCCGAGGATTCAAATGGCGACGGTGCTCCGGATGCTCCTTGCAATGGTTTCTATGTTCTGGTCAACGATCTTGATATGGCTTCTCTCAATGCAGCTATCGGTGAGATTCTGACCGAAAAAACAGGTTTGCAAACCGCAGGCTACATTCCTCCGATTGCCGCTCTTGAGGATGAAAAGGAGGAAGAAGGAATCCATTGTGCGTTCTTCGGAACTCTTGACGGGCAATATCACGTTATACGTAACCTCAGAGTTGTCCGCCGCGGTAGTAAATACTGCGGTCTGTTCGGAAATATCGGACATGATTTCGGCGAAGGTTATGCAAAAAACCTTGCTATTTGGGATGCCCGGATCGAAGGTCTCGCCTCCTGCGGTATCCTGTGCGGTTCTCTTTACGGTGATGCGGATAATATCGTATGCACCGGCACGATAGACTGTCAGGAAAAAACAGCAGGCGGACTTGCCGGTAAAATCAAACGCAACGACAACGGCTATTACGGTATCGCAAGAAACTGCGTTGCTTATGCGGATATTCTCGTCCATGGAAAAGGGAATGAAAACGGCGCTGCCGGAGGAATCACCGCATCCAACTCTGGCGGTGGTCAGGTAGTCAATTGCTTTGCCGGCGGTTCCATCACGGTTCTCGGAGAAGATGCCGACAGCATCGGCGGTCTCGTCGGGAATCTGAAAGGCGGTATTGCAGTCGACAACAACGTCATGCTTCTAACCAAAATTGACGGTGGTGATGCCAGTACAAATACCGGCCTGCTCTGCGGAAGCTTCGGAGGGGACAGCGGATCGCACATTCATAACAATTATGTCTGGGAAGGCTCCAGACTTTTAGGCGGTGTAGCAAGCGATCATCCAAAAATCGCCTCATTCACAGATGTTTCTGCCGCTGAACTGAAATCAAAGTCCCTGTATACTGACCTTCTTGGCTGGGATTTTGAATCTGTATGGAGCTGGGTCGGCGAGGAAGATAACGGATATCCTATGATCAGCGGTTTTGCCGGTATCATCGATCTGGCGGAGCGGATCAATACGGATCTGGTTTTCAGGAAACCGGTCCTCCGCCTAACTGAACCGATGATCAACGACGCGTACGAAAACGATGTTGCTCTTATTTCTGCATTTGTCAGACTCCCGGAAGGAGAGGAACTAAAAACAGGCGTGATTGAATACGGTTCCTCCAAAGATCCTTCCAAATTTACCTCTTCCGTTCCCATGACCGTTTCCGGCAGCGAACTCACCGGATCCATTCCGGCTGATGCAGTTGGAAAACTTTACTACAGAGTTTCTGTAACTTATGGTGAAGATGATGATGTCCTTCGGTTCCCTTCGGAGGGATCCATGCAGCTCAATGTCGTTTCCTCCGCATCCAGGTATGCTCCTGAGCAGCTCACTCTGACCCCCGGAAAAACCTTCTCGCAAGTTCTCTTTAACTGGATTACGGATGCAGAAGGACTGACATCCGAACTGAAAATCCGGAAAGCGGGTGCTTCTTCGTGGGAGCAGTCAGTCCCCGTTACCGAGCAGTACCGTGCGGAAGTTCGCGGAGACCGCGGAAGTTTCACAAGCTATTCTGTCGATCTCGATGGTCTGGAGCCGCAGACCGAGTATGAATATATGGCTGTCACTAATGATGGCAAAACTGATTATTTCAGTAAAGTCTACAGCTTCACAACTCTGCCTGACAGCGATCCATTCTCCTTCATCGTCATCTCCGACCTCCAGTCTACAAACGAAGATGGATATAAGACTTACTTGCAGACAGCCAATACATTCCTGAAAGATACGATCCATCCGGATTTTGTTGCCAATGCCGGCGATCTGACGGAAGACGATACGATGGCCGAATGGAGTTTCATGTATGATACGCTAGGAGATATCTACGCGAGTACTTTAACTGCATTTGCTCCCGGGAATCATGAATCCAAAGGTGATGTTGTTTATACGCATTTTAAAGGCCGCACAAATCTTCCTGACGGTATCGACAATGCGATGCTGGCCGAATCGACTTCCGCTTTCATTGTTGGCGATGTATGCTTCATAACGCTCAATACTGAACCTTACACCGGAATCGACGGTGCGAACGCGCAGAACGATAAAATGAATTTCTATCAAATGCAAAAGGAATGGGCGAAAGAAATTTTCGAATCTTCCGGATGCAACTGGCGTATTATCTTAGGCCATGCCGGACTCGTACAGAAAGACCCTGAGGCAACCGTTTTCCTGGAACAAATGTGCGATGAGCTAGATGTCGATCTCTTTTTCAACGGTCACATTCACAATTATTTCCGTGCGACTGTTGACGGAGAAGGAAATGCAAAAGAGCTCGGAGAAGCTACAACGTTTGTAACAATCAGCCCCATGGGACCCAAGTTCGATGATTATGGCGGTGAGATCGATGATATTCTCCAGTTCCAGACCGGAGGTATTTCAGATCCGCGTCAGTATCTGGCACATGTGGAAGTCGCAGAAGGCTGTATCACCGTTACTGTCTATCAGCGCGCCTCATCTGCCGCAGCCTCCAAAGCAAGTTGTTCAGTCTATGATGTAATAGATTCGTTCACACTTGAAAAAGAAGTGAAATCGCCTGAAAAGGCATCTGATGACGTCACAGAACCAGCACTCCCGGATGCTACATCCGTTCCACAAAAGGATGAGCCGGAAACCAAACCAACTGATCCATCCCCCGCCCCTACGCCTTCGCAAAAAGGACGTGCCGGTCTGTGGATCTGTCTCGGGATCCTGGCAATCGCTGTGATCATACTTGTAGTCACAATCATACGCTATAGGAAAAAGGCTGCAAAATAATCCTTTTTCAGGACGCTGAATCCCTTAAAACAGGCGTCTGCTGTATCCAAATTATCAACATCAGGCGCCTGTTATTCTTCCAGCCAGATTCGCAAACGTTTACGAATCGAATTTACTGCTCTGCTCCTTGCGAATATCCTTCCTTCTCTTCTCAACATAGCAAAGCAGTCGCAAATTGATGTCATTCTTTACGGGAGTCACTGTAGCACGGGCAGTTCTTTCTTGAAAGACATGGCTTCAATATAAGGAGCAGAGCCTTTTTCTTTTCAAACGCAAACGCTTGCGTTACAAGGTGATTTTATTTGATAATTTAATAGTTTCGGTTCGATATTTTCCACATTTATCGTTCCGCTTTGAGTACAACAGGACACGGGATTTTCTCCCAATTTTACAAAAAGAGAGGTTACTATGGAAAACTTATTCTGGATTGGATTCGCAGGCGCAGCACTGGCAGGCATCTATGCCCTGCTGCAAGCAAGAAAAGTCATGAAGTTCCCGGAAGGAACAGACAAAATGAAGCAGATTGCAGGTGCAATCCGCGAAGGTGCAAACGCTTATCTGAAAAGACAGTATAAAACGATACTCCCTGTCTTCGCCATTGTGTTTGTCATTCTTGCAGTCATGGCTTTTGTTTCCAAAGGACAGCTTCTGTCACAATTTACCCCGTTCGCTTTTATTTCCGGCGGTCTTTGGTCCCTTCTTGCAGGTTATATCGGTATGAAAATTGCAACGCATGCAAACTCCCGTACTGCACAGGCTGCTTCCGAGGGCTTGAACCGTGGTCTAAATGTTGCTTTCTCGGCGGGCTCCGTCATGGGCTTTACTGTTGTCGGACTTGGTCTGCTTGATATCTCCATCTGGTACTTTCTGCTTCGCTATATCTTTGGAATAACGGATGCATATACCATTGGAAATATTTTGGTTATGAACGGAATGGGCGCTTCCTTTATGGCTCTTTTTGCCCGCGTAGGCGGTGGAATCTATACGAAAGCCGCCGATGTCGGTGCTGACCTTGTCGGCAAAGTTGAAAAGAAAATTCCGGAAGATGATCCCCGTAACCCTGCAACTATAGCTGACAACGTCGGTGATAATGTTGGTGACGTAGCAGGCATGGGAGCTGATCTTTATGAATCCTATGTGGGCAGCATCCTTGCGACATTCGCGCTGTCTGCGATTTGCGGATACGGATTTGAAGGTATGTTTCTCCCCTTATGTCTTGCTGTCGCCGGTATAGTCTGCTCCGTGATTGGCGCTAGACTTGTCCGCGTAAAAGAAGGCGCTTCCCAGATTGCTCTTCTCCGCACGCTTCGAACCGGTACGTATACAGCTGCAATCCTTTCTGCTGTCGCAGCGCTTCCGCTTACTTACTTTATTTTCCGTAATGTGGAAGGATCCAACTGGCTTGGAATCTATATTTCCATCCTCTGCGGTCTGATTGCAGGCTGTCTGATTGGTTTCTTTACCGAATACTTCACCTCCGAATCCTACCGCCCGACACGGAATCTGGCCGCTACTTCCCAGGCCGGCTATGCAACCATCGTCATCGGCGGTATCTCTCTCGGTATGGAATCTGCTCTGACTTCCATTCTGATTGTGTGCGCTGCGGTTCTGGTTAGTTATTACTGCTCCGGCGGTACCAACGCAATTGTAGACGGAAACGGTCATTTTCTCCAGTCATTTAACCGCGGTTTATATGGCATCGGCATTGCAGGTGTAGGCATGCTTTCCACGCTCGGAATCACTCTTGCAACAGATGCTTACGGTCCTGTTGCCGATAACGCAGGCGGCATTGCTCAGATGTCCGGTCTGGACCCCATTGTTCGTGAACGCACCGATGCTCTTGATTCTTTGGGCAATACGACCGCCGCGACCGGAAAAGGATTCGCAATCGGTTCCGCATCTCTGACGTCGCTTGCCCTGCTGGTTTCATATGTCAATATCATACAGTCGAAAACGGATGCCATCCTGAACTTCTCTATTATTAATCCTACCGTTCTGATTGGTATGTTTATTGGAGCAATGCTTGTCTTTGTGTTCGCAGCTGTCACTATGAACGGCGTGGAACGCGCTGCACAGAAGGTCGTAATTGAAGTCAGACGACAGTTCCGTGAAATTCCCGGTATTTTAGAAGGTGAAGCTACTCCGGAATATGCCCAGTGCATCACCATTTGCACGCACAGCGCCCTGAAGGAAATGGTCGTTCCTGCTGTCATGGCTGTCGCGGTTCCGATTATCACCGGACTTCTCCTGGGGCCAACAGGAGTTGTCGGTCTTCTTGCTGGTGTATCTGTTGCCGGTTTTGCTCTTTCAGTCTTCATGTCCAATGCTGGTGGCGCATGGGACAACGCCAAGAAGTACATTGAAGAAGGTCACTTTGGAGGAAAAGGCAGCAAGCCCTTCAAAGCTGCTGTTGTCGGTGACACAATCGGCGATCCGTTCAAAGATACTTCCGGTCCTTCTCTGAACATTCTGATCAAGCTTTGCGCGACAGTTTCAATTGTCTTCTCTGGTCTGATTGCGCTTGTTCATCTGCTCGGATAATCTCTTATCCGCATTAAGAATAGCCGGCACCTTCTAGAAAGGCGCCGGCTTCTTCTTTGGCGAATGTTTACAATATCTTCTTTTTTTCCCGGTTCTGTTCCTTTGTCAATCAATCATGGATATGGTATAATATAAACTATGAAGCGATTATTATTTTTCGTCAGTATCCTCATACTTTTCTGTGTAGCGATCGGCTGTAAAACACCTGCGCAGAGTGTGCCCGCAGGAGGAACAGTTGTCATTACCGCTGCCCCGGAAGTCGAGAGCATTACAATCAACGTCGACGGTTCCGAAGTGCCGAAGCTGACCCCTATTCCGACCCCGACACCTGCGCCTACGCCTGAGCCGACTCCAACCCCTACCCCTTCACCTGAACCGACGCCCGAAGCAACACCAACTCCATCGATCGTATTTGTTGCCTCTCTGGATTATCCTCTTCCTGATGAATCCACAAGAATTCAGAAGGATAGCTATTACTGGATTGACGGTACCGTTATCTCCTCTGAGCCCCTTGTAAAGGTCTCCTCCATTGTTTATCAGGATAATGTCATCAAGCAGAGGAACGACGTGACGTTCAAAGCATCCCATAATATTGTTCAGTATCAGCTTCTCGATAACACTTTTTCCAAATCAATTTCCTGCCTGTCCGAACAGCTTAATCTCGGTTCGCTTCCAGTCGGAACTTATCAGCTGGTTCTCCAGGCGGAAGACTCTGTTGGCAATGTCGTTACATTTGCCAACTGTCCCTTCGAGGTCTCAAACGATCAATGGATCCAGCTTATTCCGAACAATCTTCGCGGGAATTATACGATTGCTCTCAAATTTTTCGGTTCTCCCGATAAATTTATGTTCCGTTACAAGCTACAGGAGGGATCCACTCATATTACAGTTGATCCTGAATGGCGCAAAGCTTATGACGGTGAAGCCATTGCCATCAACGGCAAAAAATGGCGCTGCCATATCGATGCTGTTCCCTATTTTGAAAAAGCATGCCGCTATCTTGAAAGCACCTACATCCATATTTCAGGCAAAAAGCTGGATACCGGTGCTGTCTGTCTTGCTGATCTTGTTACATTTAACGGTACGATTGTCAGGCGCTTTACAAACAACCGGAATTTTCTGAGTCATCACTCTTTCGGTACTGCGGTGGACATCAACGCCTATTACCCAAGTCATCGCGATGTTCTTGAGAACCGTAAAAAAATCTACAATGAAGTTACAAAAAATCTGACCTATAACGGTATAGTTGAAATCGACGGAAAACAGTGTTATGACTTTACATATACCGGCACGGCCAAAGCAGGTCTTGCAAAGGTTCCTGAACCTTTGATGAATTATTTCCTTTATGAGCTTGGTTTTTACCGTGCAGGTTTTTCATGGGGTATATATTATCCGCATACTTC
>JAEEGL011953890.1_pt1 | contig 22554 bp, 38 predicted proteins | sample 9134231 | NCBI WGS metagenome assembly JAEEGL01 (sample SAMN16246548, study PRJNA631951) | gut metagenome | biome: gut microbiome; feature: rumen; material: fiber-attached | host: Bos | place: Iran: Karaj | collected 2018-10
GCCGACACCCTGTCCCCAGACGGCGCCGAACTTGTCGTACGCCACGCGGGCGGCGCCACCGCCGTGCATTCCTTTAAGGTTACTGCCGAAAACGAACACTTCGTCTTCCTTGAGCTCGTTCACCCATTTGGGCGTGATTCTCTTTTCTTCTGCCATGATTCGATATTGTTTGACTGATTTACGGTGCAAAGATACGGAAAATATGTTTGCCGGTATATGCCGGGGATTATTTAATATCTAATAGCTTCCCTAAGGCTGGTATACCGCACGGTCTTCACCATCTTAATGAACGTCAGCTTCAGCGAAGCATACCCGGTCGCAAGCTCTCCCGGATCCTTGAAGAAATCCGCGGGGCGTAACGCCACGTCACCGATCATATAGTCGTCGCCTTTGTCGATACGGCACTCGAATACGCAGGCGTGTACTTGATGCTCGCCGTAATACGAAGCGTTTATCACCACATCCTGCGCATCCCGCATAGCGTCCTCGAACTTCGCGTAAGAGTGAATGAAACCCCCGTTGATTACAAGCCCGCCTCTCCTGACGTCCACGCATGTAGGTCCGTTATCCGGGCGGAACGGTTCCTTGCCTTCTACTACGCTAAGCGGCACACGCTTGCGTTGGAACGGAGTGTAGAAATTACACCCGCTGTAATCGTCATCCGCCTTCTTGCCGCCGTTCTCGTCGACGTCGTCACGCAGCGTGACCATAATCTTATAGCAAATAAGATCGTCTTCCGCTTTTTCTTTGCTCGCTCTGATTAAGCACATCTTGTTTCTTGTATACGTTCAACTATATATTTGTGAGCTTCCTCCTGCTCTTTCTCGCTCGGGTTTATTTGCCGTACGAACCGTATCCTTTCCGCCGCCGCGGCCCTGACATACTCATGCCCGTTATCCGCGCCTTCATAATATACGGTGCCCTTGGGTATCACGCACTCATATATTAAAAGCTCGTCATTTTCATCCGGCGACAATTTGTTAAAACAATAAAGCTTATCAACCGAGTTGCTCTTGTCGAGGTGCGCATGGAGTTGGTTAAAAAGATAAAGCTTATCGATCGGGTTGTTCCTATCGAGGTGCACATGGATAAACCCTTCGCCCACTACTCCGCCACTTGGATGGTTGAAGCAATCGCACGGCCGTTCGGGAACGAAGTCTTTCCTGCCTTCGATTTGATCGCGCGTCACGTATAGCAGATGGTACGGCGTGCGCGGAACAAGCGTGTACTTGTTTCTCTTGAGCAATTTCCAGCATACGATATCCTCTGTCGCCACTTTGGGATCGGAACCCAGCCTGCAATATAAACACATACCTGAAAAAAATTTGTACAAAAATACGGGAAACAGAAATACCGACGGATGCCGGGAAATAAAAAATCCGGCCGACTCATCGACCGGATTTTCTCATTCAAGCGTCGGGCAGGTCTCAAAGACCTCGACTTTCGTATCGTTGTAAAACCAATCCGACTTGAGAACGTCGTCCCAGATTGTGTTCGCCACATTAGGGGAGAACCCCTGGTGCTTGTAGCTGTGTCCGCTGAACTTGCCCTCAATCCAGACATCCACCCGGATTACGTATTGCCCCTGCTCATCGAGGTCGAGCTCCGTATTGAAAAGCACGTCGAGCAGTTCGCGCAGCCTGTCCTTTACCTCGTCTTTTGAATAGCACCTGGCGAGTACTTTCTCGCCGCGTACTATGATGTAAACTCTATCGGGTCTTGTTATTGCAGTCCAAAGCAGTCGGCTACAGTCTCCTGCATGCCAGGTTCGTAAATCTTTTTCATCTCTTCGCCGATAAACGACTTGACAGTCTCTTTGTCCTTCTTGATAAAGTTGCGCTTTGTCTCCTCGTCATCGGGCAGCAGACCGTCCTTGATTACATCGAGCAGCAGGCAGACCTGACAGTCAACATAGTCACGACACTGTTTGTCGGACATCGTCGTATACCCGATGTAGTCGCCCTGCAAAGGAGGATAGTCTTTCCTGTAAGTTATTCCGTACTCGATTCCCTTACCGGGCACTTTATACTTGAACGGTTTGATCAAGTACGGCTCGTCTATGCCCTTCGGCCTGATTTCCGCAGGCAACAGTTTCAACAAGGCATAGGACGACCACGCAGGAATATCGCTCGGATAAAGCGAGTCATTCTCACCTAAGGAACACAATCTCCTTCCTCTTTTGCCGTTAGGCAACAGGGTAAGGCTCCATGCCATATCGGCGGTTTCCGGTCTTACTCCGGCTTCAAGCAGAAGCTGCGACTGTTCTTCACTGGTTGTATGTTTTTCCATTGCATTATGAATTAGATTCGTCACCGAAAAAATATAAGAACTTGCGCCCGAGCTCATCAAGGTCGTCCTTTTTCTTTTGCCTTAGCACATCGAGGAACGCCTTCATCTTCTCGTTTGTCACCTTGACAACCGTGCACTTGACGTTATCGTTTTCTTTCTTCTCGCCTTTCACTGTAATCTTTGTCATGAACTCAAACTCCATCCACGCGTACGTACGTGTCATATTTAAGTACGGGTGCGTGCCTTTTCCAGTTTGCGCTTCATAAACGGCGGTACTGATATACTTTTTGAGCTCAGTCATCTGTTCGAACGTGAGCAGGTCTTCAACGGATTTATCGGTGAAAAAAACATTGTCCTTCACTATAGTGATACTCGGTATGCCGGAATCCGGCATCAAGCAAAATTTATATATGTTTTCATTGCCGTTAACCCTGGCAACGTAGCATTTCAATTTCTTTTCAAACATATAACTAACGCAATTATTTTTTAATTAAATATACACATAATTTATATAATGAGAAAGCGATTTGGAAAATATTTTCGAACCGTCGACGAAGAAATGACGGGACCGCGCCGGCGCGAAAGTTCCGTCAGGACTTATAGAAACGTTCGGATCCCGTTGTCACCCGCTAAAATATTTTCTCCTCCGGCCCCTTTCCGATTCAATAAATTATCGTATATTTGCGGTATAAAAATGAAAGAAGAACAGACGGCAGCGCAGACGGTGAGCATCAGTTCACTTGTATCTGCGGCGTCACTATGTAACGATATATCGAAAAATAAAATTGCTTTAACATGGAATCCATGACAGTCGGGCAGATGCTCGAGACATTTAAGATACTCTGCGGATCATCGGGATACTATAAGGCGAACGTAGTGGTATCCGCCAATGGTAAAGATATGCCTGTAGAATCCATATCTATGAATGCCGCGATGAGCACAGGCGACACACAGCCGTCGTATACCTTCTGCCTTTCGGTGAAGGAAGATAAAGAAGATTGCGTGCATGTGTTCGCGCAAGATATCGAAACCAACGGGCTTTCCGACGCGGGACCTGTGTTCCACGCTCCGGCCCCGCAGCTTTCAATCAAAGTCGGCGACATTGTCACGATACCGACCGGACACGAATACGCCGGATATATCGGGCAGGTCGAGGGAATCGGCACATTGCACGAGATAAACAAAACCAAACGGAGTATCGATTTCGACATATCTGAGAAAAACAGCACCGTCATATATAAGGGCGACAACTGCGTCGACTGCCTGCTATGGGTAAAGCTCAAAAACGTACCGATGCTGCAGAAGTTCCATGTATTCGAAGTGGAACTGCTGCCGGCGGATTACGGCGATATTATCCGGCTTAACGAAACAGGAAGCTACGGCACGCTTGACGGTTATGTGATAGCGGGTTCCGATCAATATAAGCGGGTAGACGGATTATACGTCAAGGTAAAGGGTATCGGCGCTACTCCGATATATACGTATGTTCCCTCGATGTCGAGCATCACCAACCTTTCTAATCCGGATTTGCAGAAGAGGAGAAATAAACTGCTCAGCACGAAGGTGTTCACGTATCTACGCGATATGCTGGATAAAGCCGAAGGCAAGTCAGAAACGTTATCAGCGGATCCTGTCGAAGTCGTTAAACGCACCGTGCTTGATCCGGACGGCGATGCGATTTGCGACCCGATGTATCCGTAAATTAATTTACGAAAAATTTTTGAAAAATTATTCAGAATTTTTTATGGGAAACATTTCAGAAAATAATTCAGAAAGAAGTATCATAATTACCCTGCCTTCTTCAATCGAGTGGTCGGATTACCAGAAGGAGCTGGATGCCGTCAAGGATTCCAAGGCGGTGATGAATTTCAAAGTTCCTTTCCTGCCGAAAGCGGAAATGCGCAGCAGGATTACCAAATGTTGGCTCGTATGGCGCGGACATATTGTCGGGTGGCAACGTGTGTGCGGGTTCGTGGAGGACGGCTCTTTCGACTGTACCACCACCGGTGAACATTGGCAGGGTAATTTCATACAGCGTACCGGACCTTTCCATGCGCTCGAGAAACCCATCGAGATGAAAGGATTCCAAGGATGGAGATATTATTTCTACTAAAATAAAAACGAAATATGGCAATTATACTATTGATTTGTATCGGTGTAATCATAGGTTACATGATAGTCATTCTCTACACGAATGGCAAGAAGAAAGAAAACCTTGGCAAGAGCTTTCCGGTGCCTGACCGTAATTTTCCGGTCTATATCGGAAAGAAAGTTTACTTGTCATCCGGACAAGGAGGGTTCATGGCAGACGAGGCGCCGGACGTAGAGCCTGGTACATACTATGTATCGAGATCATGCGCAGTGGAAACCATAGCCCTATGTAAGAAAAAGAACAACTGGTATGTGCTCGCAAACAAGCGCGGCAAAGGCTGCTTCAATAACGTAGGGTTATGGAACGTACCTTCAGGTTACGTGGACTACGGCGAAGAATGCGAGGAGGCGGCTGTCAGAGAGACCCATGAAGAGACAGGCGTAGTGATTAATAAGAACGACCTCACCCTGTACACAATCGATTCCGTACCCGAGGGCCGTCAGAACATAGTGATTGTCTACTACACTATCGTAGACCCGAAGAACACAGACACCACTTCGAAATACGCGGAGAAAGACGAAGTGGAAGAGATACTTTGGATTTCAGAGGATAACCTTGACAAGGTGCGTTGGATTTCAACCGACCATATTAAGAGGGTTAAGGATGTGATTAAGCTCATGAGAAGCAGGGACGAAATAAATAATAAGTAAAAATTATTATTTGTTTTCGATGACTTACGAACAATTTATAGAAGCCGCCAGGTATGCTATATCAAAGCTTGATCCAGAGCAGGTGGAATACGGCTGGTATATCATAGGCAAGACGCATCTATACGATTTGCCTGAAGAGATTGAATCCGCTTTGATTGACGGCATGGATGAGTGGTGCAATGACAATGACATAGATCCCGACGAGTGGCAGGAAAAGTGGGGCGTTATAGATGTCTGGTGTGACGGGCAGAAAGACGACGATGAGTTAAAGGAATCTTACTCAGAAAGCAAGTATCCATACAGCACTCAGACCAAAGGCGCCATGCTTCAAGGCCTTAGCGCAATGCTCGAGCTGATGCAGGATTATGAAGACTACTGCAAGAAAGCTCTTGGTGATATCGCCGCATATTACAATAAAATAGGAATCAAAGTATTGTCCGCTATTACCGAAGGCGAGACCGCGGACGGCGGTGACGGATTCGTCATCAAGCTCGACAGACCGTCAGTGGAGGAATTCCTTTCGAAGAACAACTGCAGATACGACGACGAGGATCCCGAATATATCAATGAATATAAAGCAGATGACTTAATGCAGCTTACCGTGAGTAACTGGGCGGATTGCGGCGAAAACGTCAAGATGATGTTCGAAACGCTGTGGCTGCTCGACACTCATTGGAAAGTCGGTGACAAAACCCTTACGAGACCGGATGCAGAAGTCAATATCACGTTCGACTCTGAAACAGAAAATACCGTCATTATTGAATACCACCCTGAGATATTCGAGGCGGTTGACAACATTCTCAGCAGCGCGGTGTCCGCTTGGGATGAACAGAGCATACTTCGTTGCATGAGATACGCGTAACAAATTACCCATTCGGAAAATAAAAAATCCCCGGCAGTTCGCTGTCCGGGGATTTTCTTTATCTTTGCATCGTCAATCAATGAGAAACGGCGTTCGTAAAAAAGTCAGGGATTCCTTTTTATGTTTCGTCCTTTGTCATATATTTAATTGATCTAACTTTTTATATATGCGTAAGTACAGAAACACAGAGAACGGCAGGTACTTCTGTATCTCCAACCCCAAACCGATTAACGAGCACACTCATAACTTCTGCGTTCCCCACCAAGCCCTCAAGTGGCCCGTGAAGGATTTTCTCTTTGAGTGGACGAACCCAGAGACCGGCGAGACAGAGAAGAAAGTTCTGTCATGGTATTACGTGAACAAGCACGTGTTTCCGATGTTCAAGTGGCAGGACAAGACCGACAGTCAAGGCAGAGTGATTATCAACCCGAAAACCGGAAAGCCAGCGCGCGAGAAGGCCGGATACATTTGCCACATGATTTCATATCAGTGGATTTCCAACTATGAGAACCTTGTGGAGAAAGGTCTCGCTCCCGCCCCGAAACTGCCGTTGGATCAAATTAAAATGAAATGAGCTGGACAGACGAAGACACGGAAGCCGCCCACCTTGCGGAGATTACCGACGGCGACATAATGGAGCCTTGGGAGGACTGGGATGAAGACTGGGCCGAAGAAGCGAGGGAAGAACGTGAGGCAGCGGCTAAAAGACGCGAGGAGAAGATTCTTGACGGAATACTCGATGACGAGGAGAGGTACAAGCGAAACAAAGAAGCGAAAGTAGGCACGCAGATCAAATGCGCCGGCCCTTTGTGCGGAAAGAAATTCAAGAAGAAACAGTACGCCCAATGCTTCTGCTCCAACCATTGCAAGGACCAGTTCTGGAACAGACGCCAGGCGTTCTTCGGGTTCAAGAAAAAGATAGACTAATCAATTAAGTATTAATCAATAAAATCGACAGCGATGATTTATTGCATTGCACGGACTACCGCTCCTAAGGAGCATAAGATTCTGGGCTATTTCGAATCCATGGATTCATTGGAACAGGCCCTCGAGGAAAACAAGGAAACTCTCAACTTCAACGGCGACGGCAAGATCTTCAAGATGAAGCCCGGCCTCAACCCCGAACGCGAGTTAGTCAGAACACTCTAAACCCTACAGACATGAAAAGATTACTTACGGCAGTTATCGCGCTTATCGCAATTGCAATGATGGTGTCATTCAGCTCATGCCAAGGCTGCACCAGACAATGGGGCGGCACCACCAAAATCGAACTTGAACCGGGTGAGAAACTCGTGGAGGCCACCTGGAAAAACAACAGCATCTGGTATCTCGTCGAACCGATGGAGAACGACTATGTGCCGAAGACCAAGGTCTTCAAGGAACAGTCCAACGCCAGAATGCTCGAAGGCCAAGTCGTTTTTGTCGAAAGAAGATAACACTATGGCACCGGTCTACGACGCGAAGATTGAGCGTCAGGGTATCCTGAACTCCGCCTCTTACGTGAATTCGGCTTGCTACAAGCGTGGATTCGCCGAAGGGGCGGATTTTCTCTACAATGACATGTGGATCCCCTGCTCGCTATGCCTGCCCGCCAAGAGCGGAAAGTATTTTACAATTAACCTGGACAGCACCAGCCCGGACATTCCGGACGTTACCAACTACAATGCCGACACCAAGCAGTGGTACACCGATGTCTGCAACATGCGTTTCATCCATGAACGCTCGCACTGGATGCCCGTCCCCCCATTACCGGAAAGACTATGAAAATCGTTATAGGAGAAGGTGAGAACCAGAAAATCGTAGAGACCAAGTACAACATCGGCGACATCGTCACCGTATGGGACTCTATCCGCCACAGCATACCGGAGCGTACCAAGTACCGTCCCAAGTGGCGCGACAATGAAGAGATGGATCGCTTGAACATGCCGTGCTATCCGATAGAAGTCGACACCCGATATACCATTTCCGATATCAAGGTGTCAGCCGCTTCCGGTCACTACAGTTACAGCCTCGAATATCATAATGACCGTGTGATATTTCCGAGTACCTATCGCGGGGCGGAAGAGAACGAAATCATCAAGAAGGTGGACACAGACGACTATGAATGCGATGAGGATGTGCTGCACTTCATGGAGTATCCGAGTAATCAACCTCCGTCGTTATGAGCATGCTGTTTCTTCTGATGATTCTGCTGCATATCATCGACGATTTCGTATTGCAGCCTGTGTGCCTGAGCAAGCTGAAGCAGAAGTCTTTCTGGACGAACGATCCTCAAGGCTCGAGAGACTTGTACCGCAACGACTATAAGGCGGCGTTGCTTATCCACGGCTTGTCATGGTCTGTCATGATCCATCTCCCGCTGATAGCGATGCAGCTCATGCATGAGTACGCCTGCGGCCAGTTCTATATCTGCTGCAGCGTATTCGTACAGGCGTTGATGCACGCCGTTATCGATAACTTCAAAGCGAATCAACACAGCCTCAGCCTCGTCGGTGATCAGCTGATTCACCTCGGACAACTGTGCCTTGTCTTCTTCCTGTGGTACTGGTGGGTTTACAACGGCGTAATCATGGCTGTTTAATATTTCCCCGGCGTTCGTATATTATACGGTTCTTTCTATCTTCGCGTCAATAAATCAGATTGCAATATGAATGTGACGGTCAGGATGAGCAATTTCGGTTTTGTCGAAACCGCTCTTAGAATTATCGTGGCGTTGCAAATGCTCTCACCGAGATGGGAGCAGATTAAGTTTGTGCTGCACACTGAGTCGGACAAGAAACTCGCAGAAGAGATTGGCAAATACAAAGACAGTCCCCTTGTACGCAAGGTGAGCATACCCGGCGGATGGGATCCGTTCCCGAAACAGTTCTCCGCCAAATACGATGAACTCTACACGACCCTGGAGATTCAAAATCTCGGTCTGGAGGAGTTTCAGTTCTTGGAAGCAGTTCTCTCTCACGGAGATCTGAAACACAAAATATGGATGTAAAAACGGCCTTAAAATCGAAATTATGACAGACGTTGAAAAAGTAGGTACGCTGGATAAGCAAACCTATGTATCGGACAGCAACCTTGCTTTGCTTAAAAAACTCGGGTTATGGTGGCCGGATGGCGAAAAGATGAGTACTTTGACGCTTCTTAAGCTGTTGCCGGAGCATATCATATTCGGTAAGAACAGGGATAAGTTCTATACCCTGAACTTCAGTATGCTCTATGGCATATCGTATACGGCCAAAGGCTATACAGACGAGGAGCTTGAAGCTGAAGGCATGTACGGACCTAACAAAGGCGTTCACTATATATGCAGCTTTAACTCGAGTATGGGTTCCAGTATTGAAGACTGCATCGTTCAGACTATGGCGGACTTACTTTCCAATGGAGACGTCTGCCGCGACAGAGAGCACGTATTAGGAGCATTAAAACTACCAGTATAATGAGTAAGGAAAGAGAACTTTGGATCGGGTTTCACGGTATTTTCCGCTTGAGAAAATTCTTCATGAACAAAATGCCGCGCTTGTACGCTAAGCTGTTCTACAGAAGCTTTACCAGAAGCAAGGCCGCGTTTCGCGAAGCGCTTACCTGCAGAGCGAGCAAGTACGAGCAGGAATACATGTACGCAAGGTACATTAACTCCTGGATGGAGAAGGACGAGGATCGCCGTAGGGTGATGAAGGCGTTGGGCGAATGGCTTCACAAAGAAAACCTCGTCAGGCTTCTCGACACATTGACGGACGTGTTCGTCTTTGACGGTGACATTGTAATCGCCACATGCAGACCCGGAATGTGGATTGGCAAGATGGGCAGCACCATCGACAGTCTCAAGGCCTATATGAGGGAGAACTTTTCACCGAATACCAACATCCTTATCAAGGAAATTAACAGCCCGGTGCCGGAGCTTCGCAGGATTATCGAAGACATTGAGAACCCGTGGGGCGACTCGTGGGGCGACTTCATGAGATGCTGCGACTCGTCTTACGGCGAGTTCATGGACTGTATTGAGGATTATCTTGAAGAGGAAAAGCAGAAGGAGCCGTTATACAAGAGTATCAACAGGACTCCTGATGAATACGCTACACTTGATCTGTACAAGAAAATTAAGTAAAATGATTAAGAACTTTATCAAAGAGCACTGGGTTGTCGGCGTTATCATTCTCGTGTTCGTCTTTCTCGGCATTTGGGCGGCTATCTGGTTCTCAAAGCCGAACTCGCTGCAGAAAGAAAAAGAAGTCTGCGCCGAGTTGGAGCACTACAACGGCATGCTGGTCCGCGGCAAGTCAAGGACCGGTACGAAAGGAGAAGACCATTACTACCTTATGATCAGGGATCCGAAAGTAGAGGAGAATGTCTGTGTCACTGTAACCGAAGCGGCGTTTAACCGATATAATATTGACGACACCATACATGAAGTAATTGTTCAGGAGTCGGGAGGCATCGATAACTTGGTGCCGCAATATGTCAACGGGGACGGTATCGTTTGCAGCGGGCGAGAAGTCATCAAGGAGGGAAACCATGAGTACATCGTACAATATACGTTGATTCCCGCCTATAAAGAAGGCGACCTTCCGCGATTCATTAAAATCTATTCGGGCATCTGTCACTATGAGGATTGCCAGTATTGCAAATCTCGTTGAGTCATAGTATAAAAATCGGAAAAGCCCGGTGGGGAAACCTGCCGGGCTTTTTTATTTCCGCTCAAGTAATCCCGCTCGATATATTAACCCATCGGCGGGATTCCCGTCGGGACTTTCTAAACAAGCCGTCCCCCGAAAAAATTTTCCCCGGCGCTTTCCGGTTTCAAACAAAGCGCTATATTTGCGGGATAAAACGTAAAGAACTATGAATATTAAATTCTTTATTATCGCTTTGCTGATGCTTTTGGCAAGCTTCGGCTCGCATGAATACACGGCGCCTATTGTATCAGAAAAGAAAGCGGATTCAATACCTTATACTCTCGGTGACGATTCGCTGTACTATGAGGAAGTCGACGGCAAACCGGTGCATGTTATGTTCGTGGACAGCGTTCCCAAACGCCTCGACACGCTTTCGCTCTCATTGGAAAACTATCTTGACGTGTGCGAATTCTACGGTATCACCGATCCCGAGATAGTGTACGCGCAGTCCTGCCTTGAATCAGGCCACTTCAAGAGCGGCAGCTTCAAGAAAAAGAACAACCACCTCGGCATTACGAAAGGCGGTACCTACGCCGCCTACGACAACTGGGTCGCCTGCTTGAAGGACTATTCGGACCGAGTCGCGCACAAGAAGAAAGAAGGTGAGGATCACTACGTCTTTCTGACGCGAATAGGATATGCGGAAGACGAGAACTACGTTTCCAAAGTGAAGTCGGTCGTACGTTCAAACCGCAAACGGTACAAGGCGATTTGGGAAAGCAGGGAATAAATTCATCCCGGCGGCCCCAGGATTTAATAAAAGGGTTATCTTTGCAATATAATTTATAAAACGTTACAGCAATGGCAGTCAACAAGAGAAAAAGAACATCGGCAAGAATCGTGCAGCAGACCGAAAGCCTGAAGCAGTACTGGAAAGACTCCCGCAAGTACAAGCCTCTTACCGAACAGGAGGAACAAGATCTTTTCACCAAGTACTGTTGCGCATCCAAGTCGGACAAGGAGCGCATCGAGACGATTCTGCTCATGAGCAACCAGCGCCTCATTTATTCGAAAGCCCTGGACTTCACCAAAGATCCCGACTTGATTCAAGACTATATCAGAGAAGGGGGCATCGGGCTGTTGACCGCTATTAAGAAGTTCGACAAGGACAAGGGCGTCCGCTTCATGACTTTCGCGGTCGACTATATCTACCGTGAAATGTATGAGTATCATTCCAAGTACGGTGAGCTCGTGCGTCGTTCTAACGACAAGAAGATCGGTAAGAGAATCAAGAGCATCAGCGATGCGTTCTACACCCGTGAGGAACGCGACCCCACCGCGGACGAGCTGAAGGAAATCTTCAAGGAGAAGTACAATATCGATATCAAGGAGGATGTCGATTTGCTTCCTGTCTCTATGTCCTCTATCGACGACACCGCCGGACCAGGCAATGTCGACAATGAACTGGACCAGACAGAGATGGGCGAGTTCGCTGTGACAACAGCTTCGCACAACGGGTTTATCAACAAGGAGGAGGAAGAGTACACCAACTACCTGGCGCACGCGTTCCTTTCCAAGCTGGAGGATCCGAGGGACCGCGAGATTGTCGAGCTGGCGTACGGTTTCGGCCGTGACTATGAAATGAACCCGGATGATATCGCTGAGAAGTTCGGTATCACCCGTACCAGGGTCAACCAGATTCTCGCCAGCGCGCTTAAGAAGATGCAGGAATCAATGCAAGAACTATAAAAAGATACAGCGATGTGTTTGAAAACCAAGGACAATAACCCGAAGATTGCCGAAGAGGATATTGTCGTTTACAAATGCTTCAGATCCGTTAAGGAGCGTTACTCGAGCAAGAAGTACCGCGACATGCGTACTCTGTTCCTCGAGGAAAGGGTTTCCTACGAGGAGATGATGGGCAAGGTACCGTTTATCGGCAAGGGCAAGAACGAAATCAAGTATGACGACAAGACAGGCGAATACAGCGTAGGCAAAGGATATATCCACGCGTACCTCGACAGGGAAACCGCCAAGCAGGTCGTGCATGATTATTTCATCGGCAAGGACTGGTATTTCCCGGTTGTGGTGAAGGTGACTATCCCGAAAGGTACCAAGTATTTCGAGGGAACCGACACCCACGACTTGCCATGCATCGCCGCCGAGCGGATTGTCATCGGCGAATGCCTCGACTGCTTCGTAGATCATAAGTTCTACAATTTCGACGACTATGTGAGCAGCCTTGAGAAATCCAAGGCTTCATCGCAGGAAAGACAACCGTTTGAATAATGCTCAAGGAACTTACAGAAGATTGCTTCAAGACTGTCATATCGTTGGTGGAGTCCGGCAAGCCCGATGATATTTTCACCGTCATATCAAAGACGAGCGCCGAGGATTGCGCCAGGCTGTATGTGGCGTCGCTGCTCCTGCAGTACCGGCCTTTCCCTGAGAAGATACGGGTGTCGAAGTATTCCACCGTGCTTAACGACCACGGCGCTTTCTTCGAGCTCTATAAGTTCGCGGCATGCCACGGCATAAGCGTAAGCGAGGTTGAGAACCTGTATAACTCCAGCGACATGCCGGAGATGATTTGGACCGAGGTTGAAGGAGAAAACGTGCCGTTGTACGACGACCCGACGCCCGAGTCAAGCGGTCCGGATTCTTCGCTGTATATCGCTTTGGTAAAGCTTGGAGTGAAACCGGTTTTCACAAGGCTTAAGCCAGGAGCATGCCCTTGTTCAACCCAGGCCAAGACGCTGCGGAAAAACGGGGCGAAGATACAGTCGTACAAGGTTGTTTTCAACGGCCACAGCATAATAGTGAATGAGGTGAACAGCAACGGCGATTTGTCATACGATATCAATACGTTTTACTGTAAGGACGGCGACACCTTCAGAAAGGAATTCAAACGTAAATTCTTAAACAAGTAACCATGTTTTATGACGCTTACATAGGGTATGACAGGACGGAAGAGGAGATGAAAGGCAGGACCTGCACCTGCCCGGAGACCGGACACCCCGATGAGTTCGGCGACGGCTCGTCGCTTCCGTGCATGAGCGATATGAACGGCTTATGCGGATATCCCACTGTCACATGCAGGAACTGCTCCTACTGCCAAAAGGTTTAATTTTTCCCGGCGCCCCTTCGGTGTCCGGGATTTTATTATCTTTGCGGTACAAATCAGGAGAAACAACCAAACCTAAATATTAACCATAAATTTTGTATCAGATGATTACGCAAGACGAATTTGTACAGTTGCTCACTAAATACAGCGGCAACATAGACTTGAGCACCTCAACCAAGCTCAAGATGAATAAAGGCGGCCGTGACGGTGTCGCTCCCAACCCCTTTTACGAGAAGGACGTGCGCAAGGTAAAGATTTCCACCTATGAAGTCGGCGCCAACTACCGCGAGAAAATCAACGAGGCTCTCAAGGCGGACGGCCAGCCGATGGAGAACCGCAAGAACTTCACCGATACCTTGCCGTGGGGCGAGTACGAAATCCAAGACAAGGTCGTCGCCTATAACGGCAAACGCTATCTGCGCTGTTATCCTGTCAAGGATGCTGAAACGTCCGAGGAAATCCTTGTCGACGGAGAGGTCCCGAGCGAAGAGGATTTGAAAACCATTATGTCCTATGTGCCGGAAAAGAGCGGCTCGAAGAAACAAGAGGAAGCCGGTATTACCGAAGAGCACCGCGTGCAGCCTTTGTTGTTCGCTTTCGACAACATCACCTGCGCCGTGTTCAACGGCACCAGATACGATATTGAGTGATGATGAGCCGTTTTGTTTTTATCAATGATCAGGCATTTATTGACAAGATGCTTGAAGTCGCGACGAAAGAAGATCTCCGCCGCTGCACCATGAAGGTGAGCAGGGGAGATTTCTTCAAAGATGACGGATACCTGGTGTATGAGCCGTGGCTGGTGTCTAACCCGGATTTGAAAGCCAAGTTTGACGACGCACGAATCCAGAATGAATATGACACCGGTGATCCTAACGTTTCTTATGACGACCTTTGCAAATATCAGGCGGAGTTCGAAAAGAAGCACGGCAAATGCGACGGCTTCGCCATGGACGCCGACGTGATGGCGTATGAGTTTGAAAAGGTCCAGTACTGCATCGACCGTTCACACGGGCTCATTATGTGAAAGAGTAAATAATAAAATAAGTTTCAATATGGGAAAGAAGAAGTATTCGACCACTAAGGGTGCGACCCTTGAAAACACGCCGTGGGGTAAGCTTAATCTTTACTTGGCTAAGGACGGCAAATGTGAAGTCTTCACTGAAGATCCTGACACTCATGAAGAGAAGTTCCTCTCGTTCTATGACGGACTGCCTACCGACAGTAGGGACAAAGTCCTTGCCTACATTGAAATGAAAATGTTCTAAGCATAAAGACTCATGCTTGATTTTTGTACAACCCAAGGCGCGATGTTCGCCGTATTGAGTCGGAAAGGTTCTGATTGCACCAAGGTAAGGTTCATACCGGTACGCTCCAGGTTAATACGGGGAATAGTGCGCCTTTTCCTGCTAAAAAGAAACCTGTACTACTGATGGTAGAAGAAAGAAAATCTAAAATCAACAGCGGCGTCATTATCGCCGCTTTGCTGCTTATCCTTATTGTCGCTCAGATAGCGTTGCTGTGCGCCAAGGTATTCTTCGGCGCGGCCATGACCTGGTTCATCACATTGCTTCCGACGGTAATCACAGGCGGTTGCATCCTGCTTGCGGCGCTGTACTTCGTTATAGGATCCATGCTCGTGATGCGAGAGACAAGGAAGTTAGAAGAAAACGAGGAATAGCCCCGGCGGTCCGCGGATAAGGAAAAACCTTTATATTTGCGTCATAAATCAATGATCAATGGGAAACAAGATGCAATGGCTGGTTGACGCGTTCAACGGCAATACGCTCGACAAAATTTTCAAGTTCAGAATTAGCGACGGCGGAAAAGATTTCGGCACGGTCTGCATGCCGACCGGTACCGGTAAATCCGGCGTAATGATTGAGGACATCCTGCGCCGTATTAAATCGGCAAGCGCTCCTTTTAATATCGTTAATCTGTCTTGCCCTACATTACGTCTGTCCGAGCAATTCGTATGCGATTTATTCGAGACTATGCACGGGGTGTTTTCCAAGGATTTCATGAAAGGCGTGTGCCTGGTGCTTAACTCGTCCGACAGCCCGGCGAATTACAGCGTAGGCAACTGCGACATTTACGGCGGCGGTCTTTATTCCGGTATTCAGAAAGCGGTAAACGATAAGCATAACGTTATAGTGATCGCTTCATGCCATCGTTCTCTGTACAAGTTCGTCGACTGCTGCGGCGCATTCAGAGTTCCCAACTTCCATATCTTTAACTATATCGACGAGTCGCATCTTCTTCCTTATAAAATCTGGTCGGACGGCGAAGAAGACTTCAGAGTGGATTTACACAGACTTCACTGGAACAGCAAGGCGCTGTACCTGTTTTCCGCCACTCCGGATCACGACATGACGCGCGAGTTCACCGATGACGAGGCACACCCCTACATTTACAAGATGTACCCGGTGGACGCCATCAATGACAATATCATCCTGCCTCCGAGAATCCGCTGCATCAGGTGCGACAAGATTTCCGATTCCAACCTGTACCTTTCCGTATTGAAAGAGTGCAAGAGGTTCGGCGGAAACCGTAAGGTACTTGTCACCCTTAAAAATACAGACGACCTGCGTACAGTCAGGCAGACGCTTGAACGCCTTAACTATAAAGTGTTCAGCGCCACCGCCGCGGACGGTTTCACCGGTGAAAAAGAAATCAATGACGCGGTGGAGTTCGCCGACGCCGTGGACAGATGGGACGGCGATTGCTTCGTCCTTCAGATTAAGCAGCTTACTCAGGGCACTGATATCCGCACATTGACCGACTGCATACTTCCGGTGGCGGACGAAATCAACTCCAAGACCTACCGCAACCTCATCCAGACCATGGGCCGTGTGCTCAGGGCGGCCCCTGGTGAAAGAGGAAAATCATATAACCAGCGCGTGAAGAAAGCCGGTAATATCTTCTTCACCCTGACAATGGACGCCAATCCGAGCAAGGAACGCTGCATGAGAAGGTTCGCCCTCCGGTATTACGGCATGGAGTGCACCTTGTACGGCGAAGATTTCCGCATGCCCGCTGAGATGACCTGCGAAATCGAAGACACCAAGGAAAAGATTAAGCAGCTCGTTTATAAGAAGAGAGAATCGCTTCGCATCAATATCGAGTTGTTCGGATCCTCCGTCGCGGAAGAAGCTTCGAACATTCTCGAAGAAGTCGACCCGTCGCTGTACTATCATAAGCGAAAGTCCGGTATCCCCGAATATCACCTGCTTGATAACCGGTTGTTGCTGAGATACACGGAGGAGATTATCAGGAAAGTAATTTAAGAAGACGGCCCTGCGCCGTCTTTTTTATTTCCCGGCGCTTTCCCATACCGATATTTTCCCTATCTTTGCATCGTAATAATTAAAAGAAGTCAAACAACAAAAGCAACAGGATATGAAAACGCAAAAGCAACAAGAAGAAGTTCACGCATACAGACTGGAAACGTCGGCTGCCTACAACCCGTTCTTCCTTATGAAAGACGGCCTGCGCGAGGGCGAAGTTTCGACCGTCAAGTTCTTCAAGGTGGAGAACGGTGTCGGCGAGGTCGTCGCCTCCTGCAGATGGTTCACCATCAAACGCGGCAAGAGCAATAAGATGGTGTACATCAGTTCCAACAACGATTTCAACGCGTTGGATTTGCCTTACACCAACATTCCGTACAGAAGGAAAGAATCGTTCGACAAGGATCTCGCCTTCTACATGAAGACCCCCGACAAGTACAGTAACGGTTCACTGCTTGAGCTTTACCTCAACATTTCTGAACTGCCCGAGTTCAAGATTGAAAGCTCCGAGCCGGAATCGATGTACAGCGGCAGCGAGATGCATACCTACGATATCGTCACTTTCAACGTCAAGTGCACTTCGAGACGTACCGAGTGGGACGGGGCAGAAGACTGCGTCAGAACCGCCTGCTTCACCTGCAACCACCAGCATACCAAGACCGACTTCGGCCTGATGTGCGAGGAAATCGCCACCGCTTTCGGTCATAACATGCGCGCCTATGAAATCGCCGCCCTTATCGAGAAAGGCACCATGGACAAGGTGATTGGAATCTACAACAACTATTACAAGAACGTTTCCAAGGAGCTTTCCCAAAAGGCGTAAAAATCATATATTTGATTAAAAATAATCGATTGTATGTATACCACAAGAAAGCAAACCAAGCATCTTATAGACTCCGGTATCGATCCTAAGTCCGCCGACATGATGGTCATCGCCGGCCGAGGTAAGGATCCGTTCGCGAACTGGAACCCGATAGCGAAGACTCCGGAGAACTGTAAGAAATACCTGGGCAAGGATTACATGCCCGTCTGGAGTGACGAAGCCCTTATCGATATCCTGCCCCGTGAAGTCATCGACCCGGATATGGTAGTCGACGACCGCTTTACGGGGAAAGAAGTCAATCTCAGGTACGACCTCAACATTAAGAAGAGGATCATTCCCGGACGCGGCAAGTTCAACCTCGTATCCTATAACGATCCCACCGGCGGCCCGACGCATGCCGCGTACCTTTCGCCGAGCCTTACCGAGGCGCTCGTGCTGATGGTGGTGGAAATGATGTGTAACAGAGAAAAAAATCTTACGAACTATGTATGGTGATTATGACAACTTGAGCCCCGAGCTGAAATATGCCATGGAGCATTCCCGCGACGAGGGCGCGTACCCGGTCGTGTTCGACAAGGACGCCGGGTTCCGAGATACCGACGACTGCTTCATTCCAGAGCATCCTGATTTCCGCCCCGTAAGAAAGGGGAAATTTGTCGGCACGGACGAGAACGGAAACCCGATATTCAAGCCGCAAGTCAAGCTTGAGATCACTTCGTTCCGCGGCATCTCCATCGGCGCCATTCATTACTACGGCAAGCTCAAGGCCGACGGCATCAATTTCATCGACGGCGAAGGCCACGGCCACTACGGCTTCATGGGTGAAAGTACTCGCAGCTGGCCGAAAGAGAAGCGAGACTTGTACGATACCAGCTACCGCATTGAAATCGTGCGTCCCGTCACCCAAGAGGAAATCGACAAGGACCCGACGAGATGGGACGGATACTGCGCCGGATGGGAGACCAACGGTTTCGAGTCTATCGAAGAGATTAAGAAAGTCGCCCAGAAGGTTTTCAAAGCAAGGTTCCCCGAGGGATGGGAAGGACTTATCATCGACATTAACTGCTGACATTATGAAAATACCGGAAGACAAGCTCAAGCAATTCATTGACCAGGCGATGGACATGCGCCTTTACATGAAGGAGCACGTGGTCTGGGAAGGACAGGAAGGACAGCCCGACCATTTCGACAGGCTGCCTAAGGCGGAGCAAGTCGCGCTTATCTCGCTGTACGCCAGGGTGTCTGATCTCGAGAATGAGCTTGTCAAGTATCAGCATTGGTTCGAACAATCATAATGTTTAACTCAAAATATCAAAGCAATGGCTATCAAAAGAGACGAACTCCTCACTAAGAAAGAGGAAATCATCGCTAAGGCGAAAGAAATCGAAAAGGGACAGAAGAAGGTCCGCTACATCACCAACCGCTACTACGAGGGTATCGGCATTGTTTCCGAGATGGACGAGCCCGAACTCGTCGCCGCCCTGAAGGATCTGAAGGAGCGTTTCAAGGAGAACGCCGAATACGATCAGTTCGCCCAGGAGCTCGGCCTGCCGGTCCGCCAGAAGAAAGAGGACGACGATGAGCCCACCTACCTCGGCTACACCTACGACGAGTGGATGGAAGACTTCAAGACCCGCGCTGCCTACCTCAACAACGAGGCCACTCTCGACAAGCTCGACGAAGCCCTTGACATTATCGAGCGCAACCTGTCCGAAGAAGACAAGTTCAGCTTGGAGATGCAGGCCCTGGAAGAACTTCTTTAAGCCATGGCTGGAACTACGACCAGGAAACGGCAGTCGAAGACGACTCCGGCTGCCGTCCCGGTCTTGGACAAAGGAGACTACAACGACAAGAAGACGCTCAGCTATTTCCTCGAGCAGGAGAAGATAGCTAAGAAGATGATTGCCGAAGCGAAGGAATTCTACAACAGTTTCCTTTCGTCAAAGATCGTTACGTTACATACCGTGCTTACCCGATATCCGCTTACGCCGATCGTTCGCCCGGTATACAAGTTCTTCTACGGCACGGCTGAAATAAAGGAAGGGAAATACGGGACTTCACTCACCTATCTTCCCAAAGACGACGAGTCCGACATTGTTATCGCTCCTGTTTTCGGGTTCGACGTCGGTTCGGAACCCGAAGGATATTTCGATCAAAGCTTGTACGGCGGCGGATGGGGCTTTATGAGGGAATTCGAGAATTGCGCAAACGCCGCGCTGAACAACGACAAGAACGAACTCAAGTATGTCCGGTTCAAGAAACCTAACGAAGTCGCGGCGCTTTATAACAGGTACTGCGCTTTAATGGACGAAATGAGGAAAGTCGATCTGCGTGTCGTTATCAAAAAGAAAGAGCTCAAAGACTATATCTGCGAAGACGACACGGGCCTGCATTATGTCGGATACTCGAGCCGCAGTTCTCTCGACACCGAAGGGGGCATGATTGGTTTCAACCAGAAATACTGCATCGATAAGAACGCCTATGACAGAGCGAACGACAACTGGCATAAGCGGGTAGACATTTATCCCAGACCCTTTAAGATGAAAAAGTACCCGGAGGAAATCGTCAAGAAGGTGAAGGAATATCAGACCAAGTTCAGCGCGGAAATGCGCGAGATACTTATCGACCTGATACCGCTGTGCAAGTACGGTATTCCCGATTTCATGCTCGCGAATTTCATGTTCACCCATGAAGGTGGACTTGTCGAGGTGATTGAGAAGGAAATCAAGTCGACGGAATTCGACAAGAAGACCGGAAGGTACACGATCCAATGCAAGCCGGGCGTCGAGTCGCATCCTGAATACAGCTGGCCTTCCGACGCGCCGCTTATCGAAACGTCGTTCTACCAGACTTTCGTGTTCGATACCGCTACGAATGATCTCGTCGATTATAGTATATGCAGAGACACCAGGAAAATCGACAGACGACACCGATATTAGGTTATATTGAATTAAGTAAAAAGAGGAATCTCGAAAGGGGTTCCTCTTTTTTATTTTCCGCTCTAACCCGAAACAAGTTCAGGGACCCCCATCCGAAAAGTCCCGTCGGGATTTTCGGCGAAGCGTTTAAAGGCCTCTTAACGGACTTTTCTATGAAAGTTGATAGGAACATCAGCCGACGGATAAAAACGCGACAGAGGAGACGTATGGAGGCCGTAAAACAAAAAAGGTCTGCGCCGAAGCGCAGACCTCTAAAAATAAAACAAAAGTAATATGAAAAACCTACGAAACGACGAAGCTATTTGCCGTGCAGCTTCTTGACCGACTTCGCGTTGGTCTTAATCCTGTGGAGGAACCCCTTGGCGTTGTGCAGCTTCTCCATCATGTCGCTTGAAAACAAATCCTTGTTTGTCTCCACATCGTGCAGGACATCTTCCAGCCATTCTATGGTGCCGATGTCGCCGTCTGTTATGAATACTTCCATACCAATTGAATTTTCTATAAATATACAAATAAAAGCCGGAACATGAAAATAAAGCATTATGTGATTACCAGGTTTCTTTCAAGCCTTACGCTCGGATTAGGCGAACGGATATTCGACGAGGACATGATACAGGACGGGCTTTCGTACGCCAGATCGTATTTCATACCGAGCATGAACAACCAAACGGTCAAGGACTTCACCGTGATATTCATGATAAACGACAGGCATGACACGGAGAACTCGGGAATAAGGGAACTGTACGACGTGAAGCTCGAGATGCCGTTCAAGGTCCTGAGGGAAAGTGAGTACCTCAATTACATCATGGAAGACTCGAAAGACGCGGACAAGGTAATACTTACGAGGATGGACTACGACGACTTCGTCAACTGCGAGGCCGCCAGCGAAATACAAGAGCTGGCTTCGGAAAGCGCGTGCGACATATTCTCATACGGCTACAACACCGGCATGATCCTCTATGAAGGCAAGCTGTACCCGTTCGTGAAACCCGGCTACTGGAAGAAAGGCTACTTCAGTATCTTCGAATCGGTCTGCGTCTCCCGCAAATACCTGACGCCGAAGCTGGACATATATTCTTTCCCGCATACTTTCATGAAAGCCGAGGTAAAGAAATACGCGGAAGAACACGACATCACGACAACGGAAATGCCGGAGGTGGAAAGCACGGAGAACTTCGTATGGGTGCGCCACAAGAACACCGGCACCGAACTGCTGACTAACACGCCGGTTTCAAACAGGAAGCTCCTGGACGCGATAGAAATGGACCGGAAGAGGTTCAGATGGCTGTTCGGTGGAGAACTTTGACATTCAACAATATTTTCGTATATTTGATAAAAATACACGGAATCAGATGAACATTATAGTGACAGGCGCGAACGGCCAGCTCGGCATGTGCATAAGGGACTGCGTCAAGTGGTCGAGGAACGAAGACAACAAATATTTCTTCTACGGGCATAAGGAACTCAACATAGCGGACGAGGACAATATCAACGAGGTGTTCGCGGAGGTGAAGCCGGACGTGGTGATAAACTGCGCCGGGTATACGAACGTCGACGGGGCGGAGGATCCCAAGAACTACGTCAAGGCGGCGGAGGCGAACGCGGACGGACCGAGATACCTGGCGGAGCATTGCGATTTGTACGACGCCACCCTGATACACATCTCGACGGACTACGTGTATAACGGACGCAGCGATAAACCGTACAAGGAGTCAGAGACCCTGGAAGACATTAAGCACACCGGTCCGCTCAGCTACTACGGCATCACCAAGATGCACGGCGACTACGCGGTCGCGAGCTACGCGAACGGAATCGTCA
>JAEEGL017002321.1_pt1 | contig 22552 bp, 21 predicted proteins | sample 9134231 | NCBI WGS metagenome assembly JAEEGL01 (sample SAMN16246548, study PRJNA631951) | gut metagenome | biome: gut microbiome; feature: rumen; material: fiber-attached | host: Bos | place: Iran: Karaj | collected 2018-10
CTACCATTTCCCAATCTGCTTTATATCTATCCATAGTGATATACATTCTTCCTCCACCTGAGGCAATCTTCGCATCAAATGTATCATCATTTAATTCAGATAATTTATTTTCTAACATTTCAATATAAGTGTCTGCACTTTGAGGAGGTACATCTCTCCCATCTAATAGAATATGTATTCTTGCTTTAGCTATTCCAGATTTTTTTACTCCTTCTAGTAGAGTTAATAAATGCTTAATATTTGAATGAACATTTCCATCAGATAATAGACCTAAGAAATGAAAAGTTCCATTATTAGTTTTACAATAATCTATCATTTCATTATATGTTTTTGATTCAAATATATCTTGAGTTTCAATAGATTCATCTACTCTTTTTGCTCCTTGAGAATAGATTTGTCCACAACCTAATGCATTATGTCCTACTTCACTATTTCCCATATCTTCATCTGTTGGTAGTCCTACTGCTGTTCCATGAGCTTTAATTAGTATATTTGGGTAATTACTAAGTAAATAATCTAAATTAGGTGTATTTGCTGCAGCTACAGCATTTCCTACTTTTTCTTCAGTATAGCCAACTCCATCCATTATTGCTAAAACAATTTTTTTCATTTTATCTCTCCTTTTCATTATTGTCTTCTTCATCTTGTAGGAAATCAACATCATCAAACATGTCGTCATTTCCTTCTACTTCTTCATCCATTGAAAAAATACTTCTTTTTTTATTTTTGATTTCTTCTTTTCTTTTTTCTTCTATAGCCATGAATTCATCAAAATCCTCTTGCATTTCTTTATTATTCTTGTCTACTCCTAAAACTATATTTCTTAAAAAACTCATACTATCACCTTTCTTATTATATCATTATTTTGTTACTTCTATTAGTTTTTCATATATTTTTACCATAGCAAAAGTATCTAATTCACAATAAACTAATAGTCCATGTCTAATTGCTTCTTGTTCACTTTTCTTGTGATTACCAAGATCTTTATAAGTATTTGATGCTTCATCTCCTTTATGTACTAAAGGTAGATTCTTATAATTAAGTGATGGTTCATTTGGAAATAATGCAGGTAATACATATTTAATAGAATAAGAACCTTCCATTTCTTTCATATAGTACCATCTCTTATAAAATGGAATCATTAAATCTTTCATATTTTCTCTTATATTTAATAAATGTTCTGATAAATCAGGATATACTTCAGCAAGTTTTTTTATTACATTTTTTTCAAAAGACATATTATAAGCAACACTACATACATCTTTTGGAATATCTTCTATCAGCCTTTTTGCTAAAGATAATCTTGGATCTATATCAGGTTCTGCTAAAAACTCTTTATGAACTAATTTTCCATCTTCATATAATATATGTAGAGAATATTGAAATGGAATTTGCTCGAAAGGTTTTGTTCCTTCATATTTAGGTATAGCTTCTTGATATGTTTCAAAATCTAAAAAGTATACAGGGTATTTAATAGTAGTCAAAAAATCTTTAATTAAATCTTTTTCAATCTTTGGTTCTAATTCTTTTATTTCATATTTTGCTTGTTCAATATACTTTTCATTTAAATCACTTTTTAAAATATCTTCATATGAAATAATATTCTCATCATATTTTTTTATCTTACTTTTAAAAGGTAATATTCTAATATCAAATATATTTGGTCTAATAAGATCTTTTGTACAATAATCAAAATATGGACATTCATATGGATTATTACATTGATATCCTATGTTTATATCAGGTTCATCTTTACTACAATCTTTAATTATCTCTTCAATATTTTCTTTGATAAAATCTTGATTGTTTAATACATATTTTGTTATATCATCTATTACAAATAGCTTCTTTATATCTAATTTATTATGGAAAACATAATTCTTATTTAAATATACGATAGATGCTTTTTTTACTTTATATCCTAGGCTTAAAAGTATATATACTTGATATGAAATATCTTCTTTATAAATATCGTGTAAATCAGTAGAAGATTTTACTTCATATACTTCTAACTCATTATTATCATTAACTAAAATATCTACACTACAAAAATTGTTTTCATAAATAAATGAAGCTTCTGTTATTATCTTGTCTCCTCTTTTGATTGCTTCATCTGTATCTTTAATCATTTGATTTAGATCTTTATTAAATTCTATATCTGTATATTTACCAAATAAGCCTTTTGCTAATTCTCCTACTTCATGACCTGTTTCAAATACAGCTTCATTATTTATTTCTTTTCCTACTTCCGGCTTATTTATATCTAACCATAACATCTTATGGCATTGAAAAGCTCTAGTATATTTAGATTTAGATAGATTCATATTAATTCCTCCTATATTTATTATATATAAAATAAAAAGGTTAGTAAAACTAACCTTTAAAGTAAAAATTATTAAATGTAATTTTATCAGTTCTATAAATACTATTCTTATTTAATTCAACATTATATTTCATTATTAGATTACTTTCATTATCAAACTCATATATTATTCCTTTGTCTCCTGATGTTATTAACATATTTCCGTTTCCTAATTCTTTTACACTTCCTGATAAAGGTGAATAATCTACTTTTATATTTTTTACAAGTTCATATGTTTTATTTGTTTCATCTACTTTATATACATAATAATATGAATTATCTCCTTCTTCTATTGTAGTATTTTTTATACCAATATCTTCATAATTAAAATCTTTTCTAGTAGGAGTATTTCCAAAATTATTATTGAACATAGTTAGATAATATATTTCATTACTTTCTTTTTTATATCCTACATTATTTTGTCCTGCATTTACTGTAAAGTCTCCTTTTTTAGTGTAAACAAGATCAAAATATTCTGTATTTTTCCAAATTTCTTGATTTCCAATAATTGAAACTAAATTAGGAATTTTCTCAATATTTTCAATTTTAAATATAGCAGATGCTTCTCTAGAACTTGCATATACATTTCCTTCACTATAGTTAATTGAATTAATATGAATCCAATCATATCCAGTTTCTGATCCATCATGATATGAACTTACACTATATGATGCTTTCTCATAATATTCTTTTAATAAATCCTTAAAATCGATTAATTTGAATATTTCTTTAGTATCTAAGTCTAGTCTAATTATAATATCTTCATCTGTTAATGAATCTCTTTCTGTTGCAAGAATTATTAGATCGCCTGAATCATCAAATGTATAATCATGATGAAGATTATATTTTCCTGTACTATAAATCTCTGTAACTTGACCTAAATTGTTAATTTCAGCTATTTTAGATTCTGAAATACTCATATATAATCTATCGTTTCTAAATATAATTTTGTTTGCTCTATAGTTTATTATAGGCATTTCTCCACGTAAAGTACCTTCATTATCATAGAATGATACAAAACTATTCTTCTTATTAGTATTTCCTAATATTACAAATAATCCACTTGATAATTCTTTATTAGAATCTCCTTTTTTAGATTTCAACTCTATTTGTGAATTAAATTTAATACTTGTTAAATCTATTTTATATTTAAATATTTCTTCATTAATAGTTATTTCAATATTATTTATTTCTCCTGGAATTAAACCAATTAATTCATATGCTGTTTTTCCAGGATTTAGTTCTCTTTCAAAATCATTTTTATCTTTTACTATTACTTTATATTTAATACTATTAGGAGCATTTTTTAAGTATATATTTAAACTACTTATATTAGTTCCGTATGGATTATATATAGCAACCATATCTTCAGTATTTTGAATTAATTCAGAAATCTTACTATTGGTAATTTCTTGATAATCTAAATTATATGTGTCTACATATTTTTCTTTTTCAACATAATAAATATTTTTTCCTAATATTGGATTTTTAACTATATTAATATTATCTTCCATCCAATCATGATCATTTAAATTTTCTTCTATGATATTATTGTTTATCTTTAAATATACAGCGATAGAAAGTACTATTAATAATATTAAAAAAATGAATATTACTATATTCTTTTTGTTAGTAATAAATGATTTAAAATTTTTTTTCTTCTTTTTATTAGATGTCTTCATGGGAACCTCCAATATTAGTTTATCATATTATTTTTTTTTTGAAATAAAAAAAAGAAAATATCCTATCAAATAAAATCTTAGCTTTAGATTAAATTCGAATCTTGGATATTTTCTCAAACATGTTTTACGGAACTCCGCACATTATAAACGTGACTTGCGCTTATCACCCTTACCGTGAGTTTAGTCTTGACCTAGCAACAATCAAGATATGTTCCTTCTAAGTATCTTTTGAGTAGTCATATTATTAATACTTGATTAACAATATGTTTTCCTCTTAGTAAAGATAACCGTTTAGAATTATCTTTACTGTATTATTAGTATAGCATCTGAATTTTCATTTGTAAATACTTTTTTAAAAAAAAATTTAAAAAAAAAGAAGTTTACACCTCTTTTTTATTTTTAAAACATAGAATCAACGTCTTCTGCTATTTCTTCTTCCTCTACTTCTCCTTCATCTTGTAGCTCATTAACAGTAGAATCTATTTCTTCTTCGCTAACATTTTCTTCTAGAATTTCGTCAGCTGCTTCTGATTCTGCTAATTCTTCTTCATCGATTTCAGGCTCAGGGTCCATCATATCGTCAGTTAATTTTACATTATTATTATTTAAATAATTTAATGCATCTTTTAATTCTGGATTTGATTCAATAATTTTATTGATATCTTCATCTGTTGCACCAGAATCATTATAAGCTTTAGCTAGTTCAGGATTATTCTTGATGTATTCTTTCACACCAGTTGATTCACTTAGTTCTTCTGCTGAAACTTCTTTTTCTACGTCTTCAGCATTTACTAGATTTTCTTCTTCCATTTTTACTCCTTTCTATTCTATTACTTATAATCTGCTGCACCATTTAAGGCTTTTCTATATTTATTTAGATATGACATTACTTTTTCGAATACTTTTACTTTAGCAACATTATTTTTGTAATTAGCTGCTATATTTGTATAAACAGTATATGCTCTGTTTCCACCATGCCATCCTGATTTATTTAAACTATTTAAATTTGTATACATATAGTTAAGATTATTTTCAATAATATCTAATTGTTTTACTAAGTTTGAAAATTCTGTATTTAGTACATTTCTATCAGTAATTCCACCAACGTCGTTTGTTGCCATTTATTACACTTCCTTTCCTATTATTATATTATAATTGTTTAATTAAGCTTTCTAAAGTTTTTGTATCTAACAATGTTCTAGCGTAAGATTGAACATCTTTTTTTAATCCACTATCTAGTTCACTCTTTCTTTTTGAAGCTTGAGTACTTTTAGCTTTTGCTGCAGATACTGCTTGAGTAAACATTTGTTTTACTTTACCACTTGATTTTCCTTCAAGATTTGTAAAGCTTTTTTCGATTGATTTCCATGCATTAACAATTGCTTGATAATTTTTATCAACTTTAGCACGAGAAGATGATGCAGCTGATGCATTTACATACATTGCTTTTTTATCCATTTTCTCAAATTTAATAGTTGAATGTTTTATTGTGATATTTGCCATACTATAATAATTCTCCTTTCTAGTTTAATTTAATTATACTAATTTAATTATTTTATGTCAATTTTTTAATTAAATTTGACAATTCTATACCAATAATAACTTTTGACCATTTGTTAATCCAGAAAATCTTACCATATTATTAGTGTTAATTACAGTTCCGTTTTCTGTATATAACATAGCTTTTTCATTTAAAATATATGTTTCATTAGATAGTTTTACTATCTCTTTTTGTATTAGATTTAATACTTCACCAGCATTTTTATTAATTGGAATATATATATCAAAGGTCTCATCTATTCTTAATACATAAATACTAACTAATATTTTGTCCATTTTATCACCTACATATTTATAAATTTAATTGTATCTTGTGTATTATTAACAAATACAACTGCTTCATCTCTATTTATAGTTTGCTGTTCAATCATCATTTCATCAGTTTTGAATAATTCTTGATCTTCAATATTTTTACTTAATAATATTCCTTTGTTTTGTTGTACTAAATTGTACCATGCATAATTATCAAAGGTTTTCATATGAGATGTTCCATCTACTATAATGTATCTAATATTTTTCAAATCTTTTGAATTAACAATTAAATCATCTAAAGTTATTATAGAAGGATCTTCTTTTTGCTTACCCTTTAAGAAAACTTGTAATTCATTGTAATCAAATATAGTTACTATATACATATTATCATTAGGTTCTTCTCTTAATTTATTAAAATTAGTATTAAGAACTTTAATAATATTTATAAAACTATTTGTATATACTTTTGTATTTTCTTTTATATTATTTACTTCAAAATCTTTATTTGATGATATTACAAAATTCTTTGTATTATTTAAGAATTGAAATAATGTTACTAGTGCTCCTGTAAAAGATAATGCACTTTTAATATTTCCATATGTAATAATGTTAATTAAATCTGAGAAATCATAATACATTAAACATGCACTTTTTTCTTCAAATCCTATTGGAAGAGATGCTAAAGATATTTGTTCATTTCTTAATGATGAAATATTAACATAAGTTGGTATTGTTGGTAATGAAGGAGCTTTTTCAGCATATGCTTGATTAAGTGTTAACTTAGTAGCTTTCATTACCTGATCTAAGTCTTCCATTCTAGATATTTCAGCTGCTTGGAATTCATATGGACTTCCTTCTATTTCTATGATACCTCTACCTGGATTAGTTTTTGGTACTGGGCATCCTAGTCCAAATACAGTTGAATATACTGTTGTATCAGCTAATCTCATTGTTATATTTGTTGAGAAACTATTTTCTAGAGTAAATCCTAATGCACCAGGTTCAGTTCCTGTTACATAGAAATATATTCCATAATGATTAACTTCTCTTGCTAAACTTCCAAATACATTAGAAACTAAGTCTTCATAGCCTTCTTTTAATACTTCAATTCCATTTACTACTATGATGTATGAAGGGAATGTTGTTTTTCCTTCAGCTTTTTCATATTCAAAGTTTCCACCGTTTAGGGCATAATAACGTTTTCTCTTTTCAACTTGATTTTGTAAAAAGTAGAATAATTTATTTATTTTTGAACTATCTGATCTAGTTATTACTTCACTAACTTGTGGAAAATTCATAAATTTAGTTAGTGATTCTGTTAATAAATCTATTATAAATATATTTACTTCTTGAGGTGAATGATTAGTTACTATTGAATAAAGCATTGTAGATATTAATGTAGATTTTCCTGATCCAGCTATTCCACTAATAAATGTATTTCCTCTTTCTACTAAATCTAAGTTGACTGGTCCTTGTCTTTGACTAGCAGGATCATCGAATACACCGATAAGTGGTTTTATATCATATGGTTTAGCTTCATAATTATAAGCATTTCTAAGATTAGTATAAAGAACTTCTTCTGGAATACTATCTAGCCATAATTGAGAATTTTCGTAACCTTCTTTTTTAGCAACCTCAATTAAATAATCGATAATATTTACTAGTTCTTCTCCTTTACTCTCTTGAGCTTCTTCTGGTTTTTCTTCTTTTATAGATTTAATGATTTCACCATAGTTGTTGATTATTTCTATATCTGTTGCGACTGTTGATTTTATCTTATCAGAAGGTATGTAATTAACACCAGTATAAGCAGATTGACCTTGAGTAAAGTATTCATCATAACCTACTTGTAAGTAGAATCTACCTACTTCTTTTATGAATGCAGCATCTGGTTTATTAATCATTTCTGTAGAGTCTTCTGCAGTTTGAACCTTACAACATACTTTAAATTTAGAGTTTGCCCAGATTTGATCATCTACTACACCTGATGGTTTTTGAGTTGCTAGGATTAAGTGAACTCCTAATGAACGTCCGATACGGGCAGTTGATATTAATTCTTCCATGAAATCAGGTTGTTGTTGTTTTAATTCGGCGAACTCATCACATATTATAAATAAGTGTGATAAAGGTTCTTCTAATTTACCTTCTCTTACTAGTTGTTGATATTTATAAATATCTATTGTACCTGTATTAAGTCTTTCTTTAGCTTCATTGAATATTCTTTGACGTCTATGTAATTCTGAATTAATTGATACTAAAGTTCTATTCATTTCTGATTTATCTAAGTTTGTTATAGTTCCTACTAAATGTGGTAATTTTTTATTTGTCTTTCTATTTTCGAAAGCTCCAGCTAAACCTCCACCTTTGTAGTCGATAAGTACAAATTGAACTTCTCTTGGACTATAATTAATTGCTAAAGATAATACATAACTTATAATGAATTCTGATTTACCTGAACCAGTCATACCTGCAATAAGTCCGTGAGGTCCATGCTTTTTCTCATGTAAATCTAAGCTCAATATATTTCCATTAACGTCTACTCCTACTGGAGCTTGTAAAGATTGAGAAATATTTGATGTTCTCCATCTATTCTCAATATTTAATTGTTCTATTTTTCCTACTCCATACATTTCTAAAAATCCTAAATTTTCAGGAAGATTAGATGAGTCAGTTGTTTGTTTTAATATAGGAGTATTTGAAACAGCATTTATACATGCAGTTATATTTATATCTTGTGGTAGTTCTAGATTGAAACTTTTTAGTTTCTCATCTTTCATATCAGATGTAAAGAAATGTCCTTCTTTTTCATCAAAAGATACAAAATTTTTAAACCCATCTGGAACATTACTAATTTTACTATCAAATGTTATAATACCAAATCCACAATTAATCTTTGTTTCTAATACTTCATTAATAATTCTTAAATTATGATAATTATTTATATTATCAGAAATAATTAAATAGTATGGGAAATTTTTTTGATTTCTTTCTCCTTCTTCATTTTTTTCTGTTTCTGATGCTTTTAATCTATAATTAAATATTTCAACTAGACTGTCTGAAACAAATTGACCTTCTTCAAACTCTTCAGCATAGTATCTAGTTTTCTTATCATCACTGAAACAGAATGGAGAATCTTTCAATAGTTGTAGAGCATTATTATTTCCTTTATTTGTTAATATAACTATTTTTAGATTGTAATAACTATGATATGTAATCAATTGTAATATTACTGATTCCATTACTTGCCATAATAGTGCTTTTTCTGATGAGATAAAGACTACATCTTTCTTTTCATATAAAGATAAGTGGAAAGGAGCATCAGGTATATGATCATATTTACTTATAAGTTTATCAGCCATATCAAGTAGTTTGTCATCTACTTCTTTATATTCTTGTTTTTCATGAATTATGTCTCCAAATAAAGAAACATCACCTACTCCTAGTCTAACTTCTAAGAATGCATTATTATCCCAGTTTCTTGAGAATAAATTAGGAGTTTTCTTTAGAATTGTTTCTTGACATTCTTTTAGAGAAATATAATTTTCTATTAAAGCTACTTTTTGATCATTTTGTTTTTGTTTTAAAATCTTTTCTTTTTCAATTAAGTATTTTTTATATCTTCTTTTACGATTTTGTTCTGTACTAAAATCAACAAATCTTTCATAAAATCTTTCTACAAAAGGCCATACAATACTTGCTATTAACATTGTTACACACATTATTATAGTTAAGATATTATTTTCCCAATCTTGTCCTTTTTTGCCCATGTTTATGAAAGCAAAATATCCCATTAAAATAGATGTAGATCCTAATAATAATGAAGGTATTATAGTCATTAATAATGGATTTTTCTTATCTACTTGTTTTTGAGGTGGATTAGCTATTGTTAAATCTATTTTTTCTATTCCTTTTAAGAACACTTGAGATTTATAGTAATAGTCTTTTGCATCATAGAAGTCTCTAAATAATTCAGTTTGAGGAGTGAAATTTTCTGCTGCTAGTGTATATGTTGGATTAGTTAAATTATTTGAAATAATCATTAAATTTTGATCAGGATTATTCATATATATTTTATTTCCTAAAAAAATCAATCTAATTCCGTTACAGAATATTTCATCAAAATTATTTAATTTTCCTTCAGTCATTTTATTCTTATTTACATATATATTTGCATTAGAAGATAATGACTTAAATGAAAAAATATTATTCTTCAATGTTATTTCCAATGTCTTTTCTGATAAGAAAGAATAATTTACATCATAATTAGTATCACCAATGACTATTTTAGTATCATTTGTCATTTGATAACATTGGAATGTGTTGTCATATCCAGGAGCAACATAAACTACAATACTATCTGTACCATATGCTACCATTTGATAGAAATAATATGGGATTAATTGTAATTCTTTATATATTTCACCTTGATAATATAGAGTTGTATCATCATTTTCTTTGATAATCCATTTACCATTAGTACCTTCTACATTTATTAAACTTCTCTTATTACCGTTTTGATCATAATCATGTAATATATAGTTTCCTGATGGTACGCTAGGTAATTTATAGGTATAAATTTTTTCGTTTTCAATAAAATATATAATCATATTTCTACACCCCAAATTATTTTTTACTATCCTCTATTTTATATTATAACATATCTTTTCCACTAAAAGAAAAAGAAAGATAAACTTTCTTAAACTTTTATGTATTCTGTTGATCTTCCATTTTCTTTTGTATACAAATTATTTATGGAAACAATTAATCCTAAATTCTTGTCCCAAGAAATATCTTGTATTTCTCTTTTTGGACCACTATCTATTATTTTTGATGTATATGGTACTTTTCCATCAGCATTTTTCTTTGTTAAATCATATGTGAATAAATAATTCTTATTATTTTCTTTATCCCACAATACTTTATAGAATTTATCCCCATGTATACATCCAGATTGATTAATTAATCCACCAGTTCCCTGTAGTTTGTATGTTGTTGCTGGAGCAGTAACATCTCCTTTTGAAACTGATAAAGTGAATCCCGAAGATGTAGCATATAAATTATTGTCCGCATCAACTGAAACTGATCCTTTACAACTTCTTCCTAAGTCAATTATTTTACTATCACCAAATTTATTATTATTTATATCATATTCAACTTTTCCAATTTTGGTACTATTAAATCCGATTTCTTTAGAACCATCTGCTTTAATGTCATGTTCTGTATAATGTTGTGTTGTATATATTTCAACTTTATTTGTCTTAGGATTATATTTTGTACTCAAACTATTGCCATGTGTTGTAGGTATTTTCTTTGAAGATATTTGTTGGAAATTTCCATTTGCATCCTTCTTAAAGATAAGCACTTGATAATCATTTTGATATCTATTACATAGTACTGTTGCGACATATTCATTACCATTTTTATCGGTAAAGTTCGAACTACCTTGATATCTAACAGTTTTACCTGAATTAGGAATAGTTCCTAGAGATTCACCATGTTTATAGCTTGGCATGTTAGGTGTAGATGGTGTATCTGGTGTTGAAGGAGTTGATGGTGTTGGAGTTACAGGATCTATTGCAACTTTTCCTCCACCAAGTGCTGCGATTAAAGATGTTAGGGTTTCTGTATTTAATAATGTCTTTGCATATGATTGAACGTCTTTCTTTAATCCACTATCTAACTCACTCTTTCTCTTTGAAGCAGCATTACTTTTAGCTTTTGCTGCAGATACAGCTTCATTAAACATTTGCTTAACTTTACCACTTGATTTTCCTTCAAGGTTTGTAAAACTTTTCTCAATTGATTTCCATGCATTTACTATATCTTGATAATTTTTATCAATTTTAGCTCGAGTGGAAGCTGCTGATGACGCGTTTACAAACATACCTTTTTTATCCATTTTTTCAAACTTAATTGTTGAGTGTTTTATTGTTATACTAGACATTTTTCTCACACCTTTTACATTATAATCATATGTCTTTTATTAATTTTCTTTTTCTTGATTATATTCTTCATATGTCATTCTTGATATATTTTGGATTGTTTCTACTCCTTCAGATTCACTAACGCCTTCTGACATTGTTACAATGACATAATCTCCTCCGCTATAAACTATAGCTGCATCATTCTGTACATCGCCTAATTCTCCTGTTTTATTTGCTACTGTTACTCCATCTGGTACTCCAGCAGGAATTTTACCTCTTCTTGTTTGAGATTTTAAAAGCTTTAACATATCGTCAGAATTATCTATTTCACCATTATAGATTTTTTCTAATAAATTTGAAACATCTTTAGCTGAAGTGTAGTTTTCTACGGATCCTCTAGATGATTGTCCTAAATCTCTATTTATACTAGTTTGTGAATAACCTTGTGAGCTAGCATAACTATTTACTACTGCTCTTCCAGCAGCGGTATCACCATTACCTAATGCTTCAAGTATATTATTTGTGGCAGTATTGTCACTAATTGTTATCATGTCATTCATATTACTTAATATTGTTTGTTTATTTGCTTCGCTTACCTGCCCTTTATTTATTTGATCGTATGCTGCTGCCATTACAAATAGTTTTATTATACTAGCTGAAGTCATTTTATTGTCACCATTAATATCTGTAATTTCGCCTGTTTTTAAGTTCTTAATATATGCAGCCCATTGTCCCGGATTACTCTTAATATATTCTTCTAATTCTTTTGACAAATCACCACTTGATGCTAATACAGGTAATTTCTTTTCAGGTAATACCATAGAATCACTAATCTTTGTTAGAGATTCTGAATCAGATACTGTAGATGTTTGTGATTGATATGGAAGTTCAGCATAAGCATCATTTAGAGCAATACTTGGAGCATCTTCTCCACCTGCAGTTTTTAAGTTTGATTCCGCTTCTGTTAATTTGTCTTCATGTTTTTTGATTTTTTCTTTTATTTTGTTTATTTCATCATCATCATCTGGTGATTCTAATCCATCTAAACTACTTTTTAACTCTTCTATACATTTACTAATTTCTTGATAATACTTACTCCATTCATTAGTTATATGTGCAGAAGCATTACTAGTAATTGTTGATGAAATATCCCCAAGTGCACTGATTGCAGTATTAACGTTTGACTTAATAGCATAAGCCATTTCAAAAGTTGGTGAAAATCCACCAAAATTTAGGCTACTTGCTGATAACCCTTGACCTGAAGCCATTAGAGAATCTAATTTCCCAGCGCTTCCTTCTAATTCTCCTTTTATACTATCTAATTCACTTATAATACTTGCATAGTCTGATTCCTTTAAAAATTCATCTGATGATGTTCCTTTGCAATAGCATTTAATACTTGATACTTCCATATTATTATTCCTTTCAATATATCCTATTAATTACATTATAACATTATTTTCCATAAAATATTAATAGTTTATATTCCTACATTGTTGATTTTTTACACTATTATATATATAATAAGCTTGTATTTATTTAAAGGAGTTATTATGAAAGTCAAAAATGCTAATGTTTCTTCAAAGAAGACAAAACAATTAATAAAAGATAGTTTTCTAGATTTGTTATATGAAAAGAAAGACATAAAAAAAGTAAAAGTAACTGAGTTAGTAAAAAGAGCAAATATAGATAGAACAACATTCTATTCTCATTATGATAATATTTATTCTCTTGCTCAAGAGTTTGAGGATGAATTTATAGATTTAATAGATTCTGAAATAGAAAAAATTCATGATTATGATGAATTATTTTCCTTTTTTGATAGATTAAAAAACATTATAAAAGAGAATGAAGATAGATATAGAATGGTTGGAGTATCAGATTTTTACTTTCATTTTTATAACAATGCTAATTATAAATTAAAAGAATTAGTTTTTAAGGTTGTATCAAATCAAAATCCTAAAATTAATAAAGATGAATTACAATTTAGAGTAGATATGTTTATTGACGGAGTTTTTGTACAGATTATTAAGTTTTTTACAGATAAAAATTACAAATATGATTTAGATTTTATTGTTGAAAATATGAGAAATTTGATTTAATCTGCTTAATAAAAAAAGTAATTATCAATTGATAAATTGCTTTTTTATTTTTAATTATTTAAATCTTTTGCAGAAGCTTCTATTACTATCTTGCAATCATATTCTTTACATATTTCAGCAAGTATTTTTATTCTCTTTTCAACATCATCTAAAGAATCATAGTGTATTGTTTCTAAAACTCCATCAAAATCTAAAAATATTACATTCATTCTTTTCCTCTATTATTCATTAGTTTTCTTTTAACTTTTTTCTTAGGTTTAGGTTCATTGTAAATATACTTTTCAGTATTTATTCTATCATTGCTTTCAATTAGTCTTATAGAACAATTATCGGGAGTTAATTCTTCACTATACCATTCTGGTGAATAATGAAAAAAGTTCATTACTATAGTCTTGATAGTTGCTCCATGAGATACAACAAATAAAACATCTTCTTTATCTCTATAAATTGTATCTATAAATTGTTTTGTTCTTAAAGCTACGTCAAAGGGACTTTCTCCTTGTGGGAGTTTAGCATAGAACTTTCCTTCATTTTGATAATAATTATCATAAAAAGCGAATTGATCTGGATATAATTCTTTTATTTTTTCTATTTCTTTATCACTAAATAATCCATATTGTTGCTCTATTAAAGTAATATCTTCTTTAACTCTTTGTATGCCTAAAATATCATTAATTATATTTGCTGTTTCTCTAGTTCTTGTGTATGGACTTACCCACATAGTAGAATTAGAAATATCAATTTCATTATCAATAATATAATTCTTTAAAAACTCTCCAGCAAGTCTAGCTTCTTCTTTTCCTTGCTCAGTTAAGTATACTTTGTGATCGGGTAAACCTATGCCATAATTTTCTTTTGTATTTTGCATTGATTCGCCGTGCCTTATTAGAAATATTTTCATAATACCACCCATATAAATTATATCATATTTAGTGATTACTTATTGTATATCAATTGCTACTCTTAGATTAAATTAAAAAAATCAATCTATTTAGGATTGATCTTTTTAATGTTAGAATATTTCTTTTTCTTTTAATTATTTCTTTTGATATTGCTTCTACCTTTTTTATAATCTGTATCACCAGGTAAATTAAATGAATACTTTTGTAATTGATTTTTTTCACAAATTCCTCTTAATATGGCTAATTGTACTTCATTTGTTATTCCTTGAAGATTTATACTTTCAATTACATCATGATTATTTTTTATTTTTATATTTAAATAAATATGATGGTCTATGTCCTTCTCCTGTTTTCATCTTTTCTGTTTTTTCAACTTTAGATGCAATTATTCTTCTAAATGGAGCATCTAATAATTTCTTTCCTAATAATACTTCATATACTTGTTGTAGATCTCCTAAAGTGAAATATTCAGGCATCATATTAAATACTATGTCTGATGAATTTACTTTTTCTTTTATCTTTTCTATTCCTGAAGCAATCACAACATCATGATCAAATGCTATTTTTTGATTATTAGAAATATAATCATATCTATCTGTGATTTTATTTCTTAATACTTTATTTACTTCTAAAGAAATAGTTTCTGTACCATTATCTAGTACCAAGAATATTACTCCATCTTTTTCTTCCATTAAAGTAATATCAAACCATGAAGCATTTTTAACATCTTGTTTTAATTCATCTTTATCAATTAATGCTACATAAGCAGTAGAGATAACTCTCATTCTTGGATCTCTATCTATTCTATCAAAAGTATATAATTGTTCTAAATAAATATCTTCTAGATTAGTTTCTCTTTTTAATACTCTTTTTGCACATTCTTCTAGTGTTTCTGTTTTAGGATTTAAAAAACCACCTGGTAAACACCATTTATCTTTATAAGGATGATCATCTCTTTTTACAAGTAAGACACTCATCATTTTTTTATCAGTTTTACGATAATTATTAGAATCTTTAGAGGAAACACTTAAAATTAATATATCTGTAGTCATAGATAATTTATCATACATAGATGAATCATAATTCTTTAAAAATTCCTCTTCTGTTAAATATTCACTCATATATATCACCAATCTAATTATATATTATATTTCTTTTTATAGCAATTTTTCATTTATTTTCTTAGCAAATCCATAACGATCAAATCTTAATATTTTTATCTTTTGTTTTCCTATTTTACTACTGATAGAATCTACATCATTAAACAAAATATCTTCTCCATCAAAAGTAACAACTAAATCATCATTATCAGGAATTAAGTCTACATTTACATTTTCAGGTATAATAACTGATTTAGTTAATGGTCTATATCTATTTGAATTAATAGGTGCCATAGGAGTTATTTGTAAACTAGAAAATGATGGATATACGATACTACCATTATAACTTAAGTTGTGTGCAGTTGAACCTATACTAGTTGCTAACATAATACCATCGCCCACATAATTTTCTAAAAGATCATCTTCAATATAAACATCAGCTTTAAACAATTTAGAATTAATGTCTTTTATGACGACTTCATTTAAAGAAAAATGCTTTGATTCTTTATCCTTACAAACAACATCTGTTTCTTGAATTCCAATAGAATCAACTTTATAATTTTCACTCATTAAATCATCAATAAACTCATCAACTTCATCTATTTTTACATCTTGGAGAAAACCTAAATGACCAGTATTAATCCCTACGTAATGAAGATCACTATTAAAATTATTTTGACGAACCATCCTAAGAAATGAACCATCTCCACCAATAGCTATTCCTAGTGAGAAGTCATCATTATCATCTTCAATTACTTTAAAATCTTTTGCACTAAGTTTATTTTTAACTAAACGAGCAAATTTTATAGATTTATCATTTTTATTTACAAATAACCTGATATTTTTAATCATACTATCACCTGCCATATAACTTTTTCTTATTTATGTAATTAATAACCTTCTTATCTAAATTATCATTACTACCATTTCTAATATCAGTAGAAGAGGCATCTAAATAATTAAAATCATCTATAATCTTAATCTTATTGTTATCGAATCTTTTTAAATATTTAGAAATATCCATTTCTCCTCTTCTAAAAACAATAATGTTATATTTCAATATTATATCTAAGTTTTTCCATTTATGAAATTGAATTATATTATCTGATCCTAATATTAAAAATAATTCATCATCTTTGTAGTCTTTTTCCATACTTTCAAGTACTTGATAAGTATAGGGATAATTATTGTGAATTGTATCAATAATAATATTTTTATTTTCAAAAAACTTTAACATAGCAACTCTATCTTCAACACAAACTAAATCTTGTTTATTCCAATAATTAGGAGTAGCAAGTACAAATACTTTATCTACTAAATCATGATCTAATAAGTAATGAATTACTTTTAAATGACCATCATGTACAGGATTAAAACTTCCTACATACAAACCTAATCTCATATTAATTTTCATCTCTTTTATAAATTGGAATATTAAACTTATGTTGATTTGCATAGTGTTTTGTTAATATCTTATTTTTAACTTTTTCATCTACTTCTTCACCATTCATTACTTTAGCAACATCATTATATGTAAATCCTAATTTTTCTTCATCACTCATTCCACTTAATCCATCATCAGGAGTTTTATAAAGAACTTTTTCAGGTACATTTAATACTTCACCTATTTTAATAACTTCTTCTACTGTTAAATCTCCTAATACATTAATATCTGATACTCCGTCTCCTCCTTTTGTGAAATATCCTACAAAAGTTTCACATTTATTACCTGTACCAGCAACTATATAGGGTTTCTTTTGAACTTCAGAATAAAGTGCTGCTAGATAATAGAAGGCTGCCATACGTAATCTAGGTTTTAGATTAATATCACTGTTTTTTAATTCTTCTTCAGTAAAATTACCTAATTTATTTATTTCATCTTTAAAAATGTCATTTACTTCTGTAAGATCTACATTTATTAATTTAAATCCATAATAATCAGATACTAATTTAGCATCATCTCTATCACTTTCTTTAGAATGACATGGAAGAGTTACTCCTAAAACATTTTCTTTTCCTAAAGCTTCAGTAAATAATCCAGCAACAACTCCTGAATCTTTTCCTCCACTTATACCAATAACTACTCCACCTAAATTATTTTCTTCATAGTAATTTCTAATAAACTTAACAATTTTATCTTTTTCTTCTTTCGCGTTAAATTCTTTCATAATAATTATCCTTTCTTAATAAATTTTTTTGCTCTTTCTATTGTTAATTGACTTCCTCCATCTAGTATTAAATTCATATCTACTAGTTCATATAATTCATCAATAGAACATTTGAAATATCTAATATATTCATCTTTATCTAATTTTTGATCAGCTATTTTCTCACAATTTAGTGCAAGAAATCCTTTATTGAATGCTTCACTACATCCTTCATCTTGATAAAAGCCACATAATTCAATTAAATTATTGGACTGATAACCTGTTTCTTCTTCAAGTTCTCTTCTTGCTCCATCGATATAGTTTTCTCCGTCTTCAACATATCCTGCAGGAAGAGCTATACCTATAGTAGATTTAGTAAATATTCTAGGTTGAACTGTTAAAATTACTTGATTATCTGAAGTAATTGGAAGAACTATTGAAGCATTGCCTGGTCCATTTCCTTTAATTAGTTTTTCTCTAACAACAGTTCTTCCATCATCTAAATAACCTTTATATCTTTTTGTTTTTAAAAATCTACTATGTGTATCTAATAGTTCTTTTCTTTTAGTTTTTAATTCTTTAATATAAGAATTAATTTCATTTAGTTTTTCTTGTCTCATTTACTCTTTTTATTAATTGTTTAGGTTTATCAGTCTTATTTTTATGCATTTCTATTAATTGATTTTTTAATTCTCTTAGTTTATCTGTTAAATCCATATAATACTCATGTGGCTCATTAATACGAGTGACTTCTGGATATAAGGTCTTAAATTCTTCATCACAATATCTTTGTCTTTCTTTTAAGTCAGGTTGTTCATATACTAATTCACCATTAATAAAGATTGGTTCTTGTAACTGTCTTTTTCTATAATTTTCAATTTCTTGCTTTTTCCATGTTTCTACTGGATGAACTAAAGTATATTTTTTATCTGGAATAATTTCATCTGGTAATGCAAGTACATCTCCTATTGCATAACCAGTTTCTAGATCATAGAATCTATATGCAATTTTCCTTCCTGGATTAATAGTTTTTGCTGTATCATTACTTACTTTTATTTTAGGAATTATTTCACCTTTTTCTTCAACAGCAACTAATTTATATACTCCACCAACTCTTTCTTTAGGTGCTGCTATATTATCACCTGCACCAATTGAATCAATTACTGCTCCTTGTTTTAATAGATCTCTAATTGAATATTCATTAAGACCATTACTTAAGCATATTTTTGCATCTGGATATCCTGCTTCATCAAGCATTTTTCTAGCTTCTTTAGATAGATATGCTAAATCTCCACTATCAATTCTTATTCCTTTAAAAGGATATCCATTTGGTTTTAAATAGTCGTTTGCAACTTTAATTGCATTAGGAATACCGCTTCTTAAAGTGTCATATGTATCAACTAAGAATAAGCAATTATCTGGATTTGATTTTGCATATTCTAAGAACGCATCATATTCATCTTCACAATCTGTTACAAGTGAATGTGCCATTGTACCTAAAACCGGTATATTATATTTCATTCCGGCATATGTATTACTTGTTCCAACACATCCTCCAACATATGCATGTTTACTTGCTTCTATTGCTGAATCAATTCCTCTAGCACGTCTTGCTCCAAATTCCATTACAGGAATATTTCCAGCTTCATTTGTAATTCTTTTAGCTGCAGTAGTAACTAAACTTCCGTGATTAAAATTAGCAAGTAAAGCTGTCTCTAGAAGTTGAGCTGTAATTATATCTGCTTTAACAGTAAGAACTGGTTCATTTGGAAATACTGCAGTTCCATCAGGTACAGCATAAACGTCTCCTTTAAACTTTAAATTCTTTAAATAACTTAAGAATTGTTCATTAAATATCCCAAGTTTTTTTAAATAATCAATTTCTTCTTCTCCAAATTTGAAATTCTTAATAAATTCTATTGTTTCCTCAAGTCCACCACTCATTGTATAACCACCATCGAATGGATTCTTTCTAAAAAATATATCAAAGTATACTTGTTGATCTTTTTTGCCTTCATTAAAATATGTTTGAGCCATTGTTAACTCATAAAAATCTGTCATTAATGTTTTATTATTATTCATTTTATTTTCTCCTTCTTTTTATCATTTTGATAATTTTATTTTTTAAAAAAAATTATCTTTTCTTTACTAATTGAATACCTTGTTGTTTCATTAATAGTTTTGCTGCATCTACATATTCTTGTCTTGCAGCTTCTGCATAAGTTGCCATTGCATCTTCATGTGCTCTAATTACATGTGGTCTATTCCATTGATCTAAGTAATTAGCAAGACCCATAATCCCATTAAAGTCACATATATCTGTACAACATCCTCCTAAATCAAATTCTTCCAAATATATTTGTTCCTCAATAAAGTTTCTAAAGTCAGGTGCTTCCATAAAGCTTGTAGAATTCTTTTCAAATACAAATGTATCTTCATCTTCTAGATATGGTTTAAATTCATCTACAATTTCTGCTTCTTTTGTTCCTCTAACACAATGCTGTCCACCAAATCTATCAAATTCAGTAGCATTTTCATCATGAGTATCTTTAATAAATATTATTGCTTTACCAGCATTCTTTGCTTCTTTTATTAATTCAATTTGTCTAGGAATTACTTTAGCTATTTCTTCATCATGTAGTGCACCTTCTCTTACAAATCCATTTACCATGTCTACTATAATTAGACATCCTTTATATAGTTTTAAATTATTTACTTTTTTCATTTTATTTTCTTCTCCTATCTTTTTTTCTTATTATCATTTTGGTAATATCATATTTTAAAAAATTTTTACTTATTTCATAATTTCATTAAGATTAAATCCTTCATATTTATCTAATATCTCTTCATTATCTATCCAACCTCCACATAAGTTTCCATTAGTATGGAATACCATTTCATAAACAGTATCTTTGTTTTTTTCTTTTTCTATATATTGTTGATTTAGATCAGCTGATTCAGATGCTATAGTACATCCTTTATATTTATATATTTCTACATAATAGTAGTATCCTAAAATATTTAAATAAGGTTTTAATTCAGGATATTTTTCAAAGTCTTCCCAAATATCATTTAGTTTTATTTTATTTGCATCACAATATTCTATCTTTTCTTTATTAACAGCTTTATGATCGTAATCCATTAATTCTCTAAAGATGAAATTATTAGCACCTACCTTGATATATTCATCAACATATTTTTTTATTTCTTTTACACTATTAATACTTTCTTTTAGTAAAAGACAACTTATTCTATGTTTTAATGGAGACTTATTAGCTATATCTAATATTTTCTTTAAGTCTTCCATAGATGAATACTCTGTATCTTTTTCATATCTCATTATTTTTCTATTGATGTTATCGTCATATGAAGTTCTACTAATATTTAGATGATCCCAATGATATTTAATTAAATTATTAAGTATTGTGTCTCCATCTTGGATATTGAATAATCCTGATCCATTTGTAGTTATAGTTCTTTTTCTAAAACCATATTTATCAACTAGTTTTAATACATCTGTAAGTATTGGTGATATAGTTGGTTCTCCTCCTGTAATAGATACTGACGGATTAAGTGGTCTTACTACTTTTAGTACTTCTTCTAACCTTCTTAAATATTCTCTTTTGTTTTTTATATGTATTTTGTTATAAAGCAAATTTCTATGGGCATATCTTAGTTGCGCTACACAGAATTTACAATCTGCATTACATATATCATCTACGAATATACTAAAGTTAAAATTTTTATATACTTGTTTATCTCCACCATCTTTAAAGTGATATGGAACCATTTCATATTCTTTTATGTCATAATCTTTTTGTCTTGCATATCTAAGTGATTTATCAAATACTATTTCTCTTTCTGCTCCTACTTTTTTCATATTAATTCCTCCTTAAAATTTTTAATTATATTGCCGTTAAAATCTTCTCTTAGTATTCCATTTCTGAACGATGTATTTTTAACACTCATTTTATTATTATTTTTCTTTTGTTTATAATGTTTAACTATATAATCTTTATATTCGTATACTTCTACATCATATACTTCAGCAACTATATAATCTATTAATTTAAATTCTTTATTTGGTTTAAATGTATCTATCATTTTAGGTGATGTCTTTACTCCTACCAATTCTCTAAACATTACAGTTGGCACCCCTAAATTTTGATAATGATCTACAAATTCTAAAATCTTATCCATTGAATCTACATAGCCATTTATTAAATTACAGCTTATTCTCATTTCAGCATCATGATTATTGAAGAAGTTTGCTAGTTTTTCAATATCATTATCACTAATAGAATCAATTTCCATTATTTCTTTATTATTTTTTATATCCATTCTACTGATACTAATATTATGTATAGCACCATTTTCTACCATATATTCACATACTTCTTTACCTTTATATTTCTTAAGTAAATTAAGTCCATCTGTACTTATTGTTCTAAAATGAAAGCCATAATCATGACACATTTTTAAAGTCTTAACAAATCTTTCAACTTTAATTGTTGGTTCTCC
>JAEEGL010243943.1_pt1 | contig 22551 bp, 20 predicted proteins | sample 9134231 | NCBI WGS metagenome assembly JAEEGL01 (sample SAMN16246548, study PRJNA631951) | gut metagenome | biome: gut microbiome; feature: rumen; material: fiber-attached | host: Bos | place: Iran: Karaj | collected 2018-10
GTGAATGTGAGCAACAGCGAGGCGGTGCGTTTCTACTCACAATGGGCCGATGTGATGGTGATGGCCCGCGAACTCAACCTGGACCAGGTGCGCAAGATTCACGAAACCATCGCCAACGACCAATTGTGCGGCCCCCACGGCAAGCCCGTGCGCATCGAGATGTTTTGCCACGGGGCACTGTGCATGGCTGTGAGCGGCAAGTGCTACCTGAGTCTGCACGAGACCGGAGCCAGCGCCAATCGCGGTGCCTGCCGCCAGATATGCCGCCGCGGCTATGTGGTGACCGACCGCGAAACGGGCGACGAGCTCGCCATCGACAACAAGTATATCATGAGTCCCAAAGACCTGAAAACCATCCACTTCCTCAACAAGATGGTGGATGCCGGCGTGCGCGTGTTCAAGATCGAAGGGCGTGCCCGCGGCCCCGAGTATGTGCGCACCGTGGTGAGCTGCTATAACGAAGCGCTCAACGCCATTGTCGACGGCACCTACGACAACGAGGAGCAGATTCAGCAGTGGGACGAGCGCCTGAGCCGCGTGTTTAACCGCGGTTTCTGGAACGGCTACTACCTGGGGCAGCGCCTGGGCGAGTGGAGTGCCAAATATGGTTCCAGCGCCACACGCGTCAAGTCGTACGCCGCCAAGGGCGTGCGCTACTTCAGCAATCTGGGCGTAGCCGAGTTCCTCATGGAGGCTGGCGAACTGCATGTGGGCGACAACATCCTCATCATTGGGCCCACCACCGGCGCAGTGCCGCTCACTGTGGAGGAAATCAGGGTGGACCTCAAACCCGTGGAAAAGACCGTGAAAGGCGAGCGCTTCTCCATCAAAACCGACGTGAAAGTGCGCCCCAGCGACAAAATCTACCTCTGGAAAGAAGTCCCCCCCACCCCATAAAAAGCATTTTTTGCATACTTAAACTTATAAATAAGCAATAATAGGCGTTTTCAAAGATTTTATCCTAAAAAATGACCAATAGGCCAATAATTACCAACAGGCCTCTATTCTTGGTGTCCGTGCCTTCGGGGCATTGGCAACCATGGACTGAGACCCAGTTATGGCTAGTATCGCCAAGACTGCCACAATAATTATGCTCTTTATTTTCATGATGTGATTATGCACAGGCACGGCAACAAAGGGCAGAAGGACGCTCCGTCAATCCGTTGTGAACTCACACATTCCTCGGCGGCTCCATCCCTATCACCTCGAACGCGTGCATGATGAATGCCTCGGCCTTGATGCGAGGCAATATCGTACACTCGCCAAGCGCCTCAAGCGCAGACCACGAAATGTCGCCGGGATTGCCGGCATATCCATCAAGCACAGTTATCTTCATATCTTCCTTAGTTTTTTCAGTTTTAACACAATTATTAATTGCCAAAGTTACAAACTTTACCCCACTCCCACAACAAAACACACACCAGGGTGGTTAATCTCGCAATAAGCCTTCTATCTCCTGGTCGAAATCCGACTTGAAAAGCTTGTCTTGAACGATACGGTATTTTTCAAATTCCGCTTCTGCAAATAGTTTGGCCCTTTCAGCCGATACAGAGCCGCTATCCGTCAGTAACGGGCGGTCGTCCATTGACAAAAATTTGTCGACATATCCTGCCCAGTCTTCCATGGTCATGGGGATATGGCGTTTGGCACGATCTTCAGCCAAGTCGAGGAAGGCGTTTACTATGCGTCCGAGGCTTTCCAACTCCTTACCTTTAAGGTAGTTCTTTGCAATCGAGACATCGGTCTTGACGATTTTTCCAGTCGGGGCATTTTCCCATGTGGTCAATCCCATGTGTTCTTTTTCGGCATTTGCTCGATCCACAATCAGTTCGGCGGCAGTGTGACCATGTATCGCATAATGCAGTTTGTTCTGCACCATGGCAAAGAATCGTCTTGTTGTTGGTGCATCTCTATTATAATCAATGGCTGTAGCATAGAGGTCTGTCACTTTTTGGTATAACCGTCGTTCGCTTAATCTGATTTCGCGTATCTCAGCAAGCAGGTGCTCGAAGTAGTCCACCGTGAGGAATGCCCCGTTCTCCATGCGTTTCTTATCAATCACATATCCACGGATGGCAAACTGCCGCAATACTGACGTTGCCCACTGCCGGAACTGGGTGGCGCGGGCAGAATTCACGCGATAGCCCACCGAGATTATGGCATCCAAATTGTAGAACTGGACGCTATAGTCTTTCCCATCAGCGGCAGTTCGTCGGAATTTCCGACATACTGTATCTTTCTGTAACTCACCCTCGTTGAATATATTCTGAAAATGTTCTGCTATTGTGGAGCGGCTTTTGTCGAACAATATTGCTATAGCGTCTTGTGTGCACCAAATAGTTTCTTCATGATACATCACTTCAACACCGCTTGTTTGGTTTTGTGCCTGGAATATTAAGAATTCGGCTGTGCTGTTTCTAATTGTCAGTTGTTGGGGTGCTGACAGAGTTGAGTCATGGAGCCTCCATTCGCAGCCGCAATCCATACAATGATACACGGCTCCTTCAAGCCGCACATTCTGAGACTTGCACTTCGGGCACGATATATTTGTATTCTCAATCATGGTTGTTATCATTTATGTTATATTTATTATCATTCTCATCATCTTCATTTGGCAGAGTTCCTAAATCGTCAAATTTTCACTCCAAGATTAGTCAAGAATACTTCCACCTTTGCTACGATGGGCACAGCCAAAGCCTTTGGGTCAATTTGAATGTTCTTGCAGTCAAATGCCTGCTCTTCCTTGCGGGTTTGTATTTCTTGTACTGTCATTATATCTTCAAATGTTTTATGGTCTGATAAAAACAGGAGTTCCTTCAGTTTTTTCAGGTTTTACACAATTAGCATTTGCAAAGTTACAAACTTTACCCCACTCCTACAAGAAAACACACACCAGGGTGGTTAATCTCGCAATAAGCCTTCTATCTCCTGGTCGAAATCCGACTTGAAAAGCCGGTCTTGAACGATGCGATATTTTTCAAATTCCGATTCAGCAAATAGTTTGGCACTTTCAGCCGATACCGAGCCGCTATCCGTCAGTAACGGGCGGTCGTCCATTGACAAAAATTTGTCGACATATCCTGCCCAGTCTTCCATAGTCATGGGGATATGGCGTTTGGCGCGATCTTCAGCCAAGTCAAGGAAGGCGTTTACTATGCGTCCGAGGCTTTCCAACTCCTTACCTTTAAGGTAGTTCTTTGCAATAGAGACATCGGTCTTGACGATTTGCCGTGCACAGGCAGCACTGTTCATTTATTCCAAATGATATCACCAGAAAATACTTTATACAAAGCGGGAGTATCACGAATTATCCAATATTTAAAACCCAACATTTCTTTGTCTATTGCCAATTCTTCTTTTACGGCTTTTGTAGTTTCAATATTTGGATTTCTCAAATAAGTGCAAACTAAGTTTTGAAATCGATTAATAATACTCAGTACTTGTTCGATGAATTTCTCTTCTTTCAAATTACGAACATGCTTGGTACCATTGAATATTTTATCAAGCATGGCAACTGTTTCATAATGCTGAACATCATCTGATTTTGATTTAAAGACCACTTTTTTATTCACAAAATCTATACGTTGTTCTATCTCATCTTCAATATTACACTCACTTGGATTAAGGGTGTTATCAAAGGCATTTGACTTTTTTCTATTGCAATATCCACATCCCATAAACAGATTCTCCCAATCTTGAATCAATTCTCGATGATTTGTTTGACTTTTATGATGTTCAATCTCAAAATCTGTGTCACGGTTTCTCTCACAGATGTAGCATTTTTCGTGCTGATCTGCGAGTAATTGCTGTTTTACATCCTCTCCGTCATAAGCGGAAGTCGTTATAAGGGAGGAGGGGATATTTGTGCTTTTATATACTTTTATCATTTTTACAAACTATTGAGCTTTTCTGCATTCTTAATGGCAACCTGACGGAACTCTCCCACTAACAACGGAGAAACCACTTCGTTGATGTTTTCAAAGTTTGATTTTAGTTGTTTTAACTCAACTTTGTCAGCGTCAGACAAGTCCTCTTTTGCAAGTAGTTCTTTAAATTTTGCTAACTGCATCTCAGCATAGCTTGACAGTGTCTTTACACCAAAATAACCTTCTGCTAAAGCCTCATATGAGTATTCAGTCAAATCATCCAAAATGTCTTTGTGCTCCAGATCGTATGCTACGGCATTTGAAATAGAACTCAATACAAATGGAGAGTGAGTCGTAATAATAAATTGGATATTGGGAAACACTTTAGTCAGCAAAGGCATAATGACCTTCTGCAAGCCAAGATGTAAATGAGTTTCTATTTCATCAATCAATACAATTCCTTCTTTCTGGTAATTTCTCGTTAGCGATTTATCTTCCTGCATTTTCAAAATCAAGTCGGCAACAATGTCTAATACAGCAGCAAAGCCATCAGAAACCTCCGTAAACTTAAACTTTTTGCCCTCAGTACTGATTTTAAAACTATAGTTTCTATAGTTAAATTCAAGTTTCAATTCTTTATCTTGATATATTTGTCTTAACAATCCTTCAAAATTAGAGAACCAGTTCTTGATCTCATCTGCATCTTTTGTTTGGCTTTCATTACGTGCCAAAGCTTCCTGAATCTTTAGATCTGATAAAAAGTTCAAAAATTGAGAAGAAGCGGTATCTTTTACGTTACTTTTTTTATTTACAACTGGTTTTGTGGGATTTTTAGGCTCACTCATCTTGACCTTTCTGTCAGCTTGATAGAAAGTAATTATGAACTCATCTTTGTTATATTTTTCAATAATACTACTTAACAAGTCCGATTGTAACTCCACTTTTCCGTATAAGGTATCAATCTGTTGATTATAATATTTTACAAGCTGATTTGCTTGCATTCGTTCTTGATCATCAATTGCTCCTATCTTGTTTTTCCAAATAGCTAAATTTTTGCTATATGAAAGGAAATTCATAGACGAGTCACTTTTGATTATATTCAAAAAATCAGAAATGGCATTCAACAAAACTGTTTTTCCACTCCCGTTTTTGCCGGTAATAATAAGATGCGGATATTTTGCATTTGCAATAGGAATATCAAAGTCATTCAGATGGAATAATTTGTTGACATGAATGTTCTTAATGAAATAATTCATAATTGTATCGTTTTTTAGTTATTAATTCTGTTCTAGCATAAAGATCGTCTCATCTCCGCAGATGTTGCGGATTTTCATACGGAGAGGTTTGTTATCACAGTTGATAGTAGCGTCCCAGAAAACTTGCGTCTTGATGCCATTGCGGATGACATAGCCGAGGCGGTCAATCTTTATTTCTGCGTCGCTGTGCCAGGGGGCTTGCTTGTCTGAGTTTGTACAGTCAAGGTTAACCCACTCAATAGTCTCGAGACCTTCATCACTGATGACGATGGGCTTGAATTCTTTTTCCTTACCATTAGCCTTTTGCTGCAAGGCTTGTTGCTGGCCCTTCAGATTGACTTCTTCTATTTTGCGAAGGACACGGTCACTATGGAAACTATTTAGCTTAATTCTCCAACTCGTCCAAAAAGATTTGTGGGTCTCACAAACTTCCCAATCGGCTTCATCTTCTACGACCACATCGTCCAACACTTGTTTCAAGTCTCGGAGTTCTATTTCGATGGTGGTCTGGTCGTTCTGTTCTTTAATGAACTGTTCTATGTCCTGCTTGTCAGTAATATCAATGTAATAGACAATAACTCGTTTCGTTTCATCGGGCAAATCAGGCAGTGCTTCACGGATGATACGATTCATTAGCGGTTTGTCGAGCAAACGAGTAGTGTTATCTAAGAGGTTAGGGATATACACTGGTATCATGCCATATTTGGTGTTTACTATGCTGCCTTCCCAGAATTTATCTAAAGAATTCTCATACCTTAATCCTTTAATCAGGCATTTGAGCTTATCCATTGTTTGGACAGGATTGCGGTAGAGCGACACTCCGTCGTTTATCTCCAGCACCTCAAACTCCGCTTTACTACCAATCAGGCGGTCTCTTGTGGTCTGAATGCTGTTGATGCCAATATCGCAATGCACGAAACATCGGCCTAACTTATGCGCAACAGCAGCCGTTACACCACTACCCCCAAAAAAGTCGGCAACAAGCATACCCTCATTACTGCTGGCTTTGATAATGCGCTCCAACAGAGCTTCAGGCTTCTGAGTGGCGTAGTCAACATCATGCTTTTCTTTTGAGGAGCCTGCAAGAGATGCAATGCGCCAAACATTATTAATCATAGTTTTGTCATATACATCATATACTACATTGCCATTCTCATCTCGAACAGACTGCTTCTTTCCGTCAATTTTTACTTCTTTAGCTCTTTTATGAGGCTTAACGTTATCATATTGAATATTGAAAACCTGTTCTGTGCCATTTGCGTAAAACAAAATCATATCAGAGCAATTAGTAAATAAAGGTTTTCTCTTATCTGGAATTTTATTTGGATAGTACCAAACTATTTCATTTCTGAAATTATCTTCTCCAAAAATCTCATCCATCAGAATCTTTACATAATGTCCAATGTGCCAATCCAGATGCACATAAATGCTTGCTTCGTTGCTCATGATGCTCTTTATTGCCATGAGGTTCTCATACATCCAGTTGAGGTAACTTTCTTTATTCCAGATGTCGCCATACATCTTTTCCTCAAAAGCTTTTACTTCCTCAACATCGAGTTCATTTTCTGCCCGTGATATCGCCTCTGCCACTTTGGGGTTGCGACGGATATACACTTTCTTGGCATAGTCGGCACCACTAGCAAAGGGCGGGTCAATATACACCAGATCTACTTGCAAGCCTTTATCTTTTAGGTAGGCACAAGCCGAAAGACACTCACCGCGAATCACCATATTGTGACATGGGTTTGAGCCAATCTTCTCTTTCTGCTCCATTTCGTAGAGAGGCATACCTCGCATTATGCGCTCTATCACCTGATTGTTATCACGATAGCGAAGCACTCGCTTGGTTCGGACAAAGTTGTCTAATACAGCTTGTCCTTCTATAGTGTTGGGGAAATATGGGACATATTTAATAGCCATAGCCTTAATATTTATACATTAAAGAAATCTTTGATTGCTTCGAGCGTCTTTTTTCTTCGCTGCTCTGCTGTTAATGTGTCTTCTAAATATAGGAAGTCGAAACGCTGATAGCCAAACTTTTCATTGTTTTTTTTAATCCATTCTGATTCTATGAACTTCTTACGTTCTTTGAACTTGGCAGCGAAGCCTTCGCCCTTGGTCTCAATGATAATGACTCTGTCTATTTGCTTTTCTTTACTGCGACTCAATAGCAAAAAGTCTGGTACATACCTGCCTATGTATCGCCAAATACTGCCAACTTTATTATAACAGTTGATTATGAACTCCGTCAACATATCATCACCATTGAAATAAACTTCAAGTGATTTGCCTGCTATCAATGGGATAATCTCTTTTGAAAGAAATTGCTCTTCCAATCTACTATCAAAACGATATGGCAGATAATGATAGGTCTGTGTCCGTTCCGGATGTGGGTCTTTTTGTTGCGTTAACTTTGAAATGTCAATGCCCAAAGCTTTTAGTTCTTCTAGTTTGGCTTTTACCTTTGTGCTCAATTCTTCCTGATGAGGTCGCTCGTCCCAATCCATCACCTCATGCACCGTTTGCTGTGAAGGATAGTATTTCTCACTGTCCTCTACAGGAGACATCAATTTCTCAATCTGTAACAGTCGCGCTTGTTCTGGTACGATCTCATCTGTTACCTTAATATCTCGTATGGGGACAAATGCTTGTCTAATAAGAGAGCGTATGCGCTGTTGGTCGTATTTCTTGTTTTCTATAATTACGCCATTTTTAAATATACTTATTTGCTCAAAGACTTTCTTCAGTTCATCTTCAACAGTCTTCAAGTCCGACACAGACAATGTGCCAAAACTCTCCTTGGCAATCCTCTGTAACCACCACTGGAAAGAAGTCCGTGTTTCTTCTTTACTTTCCAGCTCGTAAATACTCAACAGTTTACCTTCCATATCCTGTTCATGTATCAACGAAATGTTGGCTTTTGCCAAAAGGCTTTTATCTTGCAGCCGTCCTGCAGGGTTGTTGTCTTCATCAACAACCAACTCTTGATAATTGACTTTTAACTGATAAAAGTCAATTGGAGGCACTTGCATGCGCTCCATACGAGAAAACCGCTCTACCATGTTAGCCTCAGATAGAGGTTTATTGCTGAACTCTTGAAGGGTGATATTCTGTTGCTGCTTCAGTTGTTGGTTCAATTTGTTGGCATTAAACTTGTTGAGCCAGATGAGAGCGGTCTCTTGGCTATTTTTAATAACCTGACGAAGACAACGACAACTGGTTTGAAGCACCATATTTGTTGGGCACACGCCTTTCTGCGGCAGAATGACCCCTGTGAGGCTCTTGCAGTCCCATCCCTCCTTTCCTATTTGGACAAGAAGAATGATCTTCTTCTGTGAAATGGTTGTATCTAATGATGCGAATTCAGCTTCAGAGCTTGTGGGCTGCGGATACTGTTTGTTGCCTCCATGATATTTCAGGATCACGTCGGTAGGGTTCAGACCGTAAGAAGTGGTAATCTCAGTAACAAGCGGATAGATGGTTTCTTCTAAAGTCTCAATTTGTCCGCAATAGATGGCAAGTTTAGCGCAAGTGCCATTGGCATACACGGTATCTTTATACTTGTTGAGGAACTCGTTTATACCATTTGCGACAATCGTCTCGGTGTCGTCATCGGTATATTTCACCTCGGGCGTTTTAAGGAAATTGCCAATGCCCTCGATGAGAGGGTAATAATAAACGACATTGGCAAGGTCGGTGTTTCGAATTGAGAAATCTTTCGAGAGCGTTAACCGTTCAGCGCTGTCAAGATAAGGAGTGCCTGAGAAACCAAGAACAGAATTAAACGTGTTTTTCTCGGTCCATGTGTTGACAACCTGCCTCAACTTTATATCACCATCGGCGGCATGGTGAACCTCGTCAATAAAAATGGCAAGGTTGGGTAAGGTTCCGACTATATCCCTCAGCTCATTGGCAAGTTCTATTCGTTTCAACTCTTCGACGGTAAACAGCGATGGGTCTTGGTCGGTGGGCATACGGTCGAGAACAACTTTCTCGGCATTTGTGATGGCGACCAGCCCTATCAAGTCCTCTAAAGGCTGATGGTTGTTGATTTTTTGAGCGTTAGGATTCTTAATGAGATTACTCTTATTGGCAGTTTTTTGTTCGTCAAGAATTTCAAACCTTATAAGCCTTCTCAATTGTGTGGCAGTGGGTTCGGGAATAATCCAAGAAGGGTCAAAATCTTTAATATTCTTTAAGCTCGGTACTATAGAAGATTTTAATCCCGAGGGGGCCATTACCATAAAATTATGGGCGAAACAAGGATTATCGGGTTCATTTTGTGCAAAATATAAATCCAGGTATATAAAAGCTGCCATCAAATAAGTCTTGCCTGCTCCCATCGGAAGACTGAACAGATAATCTGTATAGTTGACATCATAGAAAATCTTCTTGAAGGTAGCTTCATAGTCAATTTCATTTGTATGTTGCTTAATATAAGTTTCCAATTGAGGCGCAAGCTGATTACCACACTTGTCTTGTAGACGTGAATACTGGAAAAGAGCCACTGCTGCTTTGTTCTTCTTGAAAACATCGCGGGCAGTTTCTGTCAGTTCCACTTGCTCAATATTGGTGTCATTGAAGACGCCATCTACGAAGAGTTCCCACAAGGGCTTATTCTTGCATGCAATTTTCAAAAATAGATATGTTTTGATAGCTTCCAATTGTGCGTCACGCATCATTCCCTGCTTCTCAATGTATTGAAGCAGTTTGATAATGGTGCATCTCTTAGATGTGAGCCACTCATTTCGTTTCTTTTCTATTAATTTGTAGAACATATCATATCCCCTTACTAATGCAAAGGTACATATTTTATTTTACAAGGCAAACTTTCCCTTTAGATAATTGATAAAAGCCGAGCATGTAACCAGCATAAACTTTGCTTCATGATAAGTTGGCACATAAGTTCTACTAACATCCATTAATTCATGGCGAATGCCACTTTGCTTTTCATTAACATAATTATAAAGACTACTAAATGCTGTTTTCAATTGGGGATGAAGCAATCCCTGTTTCTTCTCTAAAGCAGATAACGCCTTTCCTAAATCATTCTCACCTGTCATTTCTCTGCAAAGAACCCCAACAGCAGATATAGATTCTTTTATAGAATTTCTGTAATTAGGAGATTCTTTATTTGATAAATGTTTAAGAGCACTATTAAGATGTTCCCTTATATTGTCTTTTGCATTATCTACAGCCTCTTCAATATTTTCAACTTCCTCTTTTGCTGTTATTGGAGTAACAAGATTGTTTATAATCCGATAGCCATAATTAAGACGTTCAAATTCTAAATTAAGATTGGAAACAAATGAGCCTGCAATCTTAGAATAATGTAGCCGTATTAAAGAATTAATTATGAATTCGATTAAATCCAATTTTTTATACCATTCATTATCAGGATTCTCCAAGTATGGTATAATAACATCATAAGAACGATTATAAGCAAAAACGTCTGTCTTATTATTTAAAAAATGTGCACATACATCTTTTTGTATCTTTATTAGTTCGAAACTAATTTGTTGATAAAATAGTTTTAAACAATTAAATATTGCATTTTGCACCTCTTGTGGCATACATTCAACAATAATTGCCTCAGACGGTTTTACATATCCATATCTTTCAGAAAAAAATCCCATATCATTTATTATTTGATAGTTTCATAAGCTGATATCTTTACCAAAAAGTCTATTGCTAAGTTTTCCATCAAAGCTGAAATAGTAACCTTATCCTCTATGGCTTTCCTATTGCGCTTAAAATAATAAGCATTTGAAAGCTGATTGTATGCATCATTTATTATAGCTAAAGGAATATTATTTCTTATCATCATCACTTCTTTTTGTTCTTCAACATTATCTTTTGCCCACTTGCCAATCGTCGTTCAACGCGCCACTTCCCCGATCATTTTATTGACTCAATAAAATGGTCTAATACATACTGACCTACGTTGCTGCAGGCAAGCCAGTGGTTCGTGATTTGCTTGTCAGCTAACACCACTCTAATCTTATTGTGACAATCAGTTTTCATCGATATTAAAAACTTGATAATCTCATGTGCAAAGATAAACATTATTTGTTAAATCGCCTAAACAACTTATTAACATTATTTGCAAAGATTCAGTATATGCAATTACCATTTTCTTTGCGCTCATCATCCCTTATCTTCGCCCACGCATATGAACCATTAATAAAAAGAAACCATGAAGAAACTACCCAAAACCCACCATGCTTCACTGGCACGACTCATCGACGGTAACCGCACTCGCGCCGCCATCATCCGTACCATCATCAAGCACAACGGCTACATCTCCATCTCTGAAATCGCAAAACAACTGCAGTTGGCACGCTCAACCGTCATCAGGCACATCTATGTGCTCAAATATCTGCGCCTCATTCAGCACGAAGGCAAAGTGCGTGGAGGCCGATGGCGTGTCGCCAATTGCTCACGATGGGACATAAACGAGTTCATGGGCATCCCCTTGAAGCTTTCTTGTCATCTCAACCGATTTGCCACCGCCGACGACTTAGACTGGGATGAGCCAAACGATAACGGTATGAAACGCGGAAGCGGATGCGGTATGAAAAATAACGAATTCGGTACAATAAAACACGAATGCAGTACGAAGCAATCACAGGAGAATATGTTCATAACCGTCTATGATTCAGCTAATAATCATCGTTGCCCACCCAAATAAAACTCAATTTTCCCATAATTCCCACATGATTCACCTTTCCCACCCATCCCCATAAATCACCGGCGTAAGCCGGCTTTATGACGCCGATAGGCGCCGCTTTTTGAATTAATTCCCCGCGTAGAATTTTTAGCGCGCCCGTAGGGCGTCCATCCTCCCAAACTCCTTAACTCCTTAGAGACTGCGCGTCAGCGTACCCACTCAACTCTAAACCTAAACCCTCAACCCTAAACTTTATTTCCCCCCATGTCAAAACCCACTGTATCCCTCCTGTTCTCAAAAAGATGGCCGATCTCGACCATCTTTACTCCTGAAAACATGCATGCCATCTTTGTACCATATTCGTGTCGTCATCCATTCAATTCACGATTCATTTGTGGAAATTCGTGGAAAACCATCGTACCGCAATCGTCACCCTTATCATACCACCTTCGTCACCGTTTTCATACCACCTTCGTTCTGCCAAAAATTTTCAACCACCTGCTAATCAGCCAATTCCACAATTTCCCGGTTTTCCCAACTTTCCACGATTTCCACGAATTCCCGCCTTTCCCTGCTTTCCACACCATCCCGTCCATCCCTTCCATCCCTTCTTATTCATGGTTCAATTCGTGATAATTCGTGGAGACATCCAAATGCCGCTATCTTTAGCGCGAGACCAGGGGGAGGATCAGGAAATCTATCGAAAAACAACTGAAGGTCTTGGTTTTTATTCATTTTTCACTGTTTTATAACAAAAATGCATTAACTTTGTAACAAACAACAACAAATAAAGTTTTAGAGATGAAACAGCTATTTATTTCATGCCTTATCATTATGGCCGTGGCATCGTGCCGAGTGCATGGCGGGCCACCCAACACCGACCATCTGGGACCAGAACCTGCGCCGCACAACGGCGTGTTTGTGTGCGACGGCGACACGCTCATTTTCAACGGCGACGGCAAGACCGTGACCTGGAGTTTTTCCAGTCCTGTGGACTCATTGACGGGCAAGGGCGAGGGCTCGTATGTGTTCAAGATGCACCATGGTCAATTCCGCTACGACGCTGCCGAGTATTTCTCCATCTACGACGGCAAGAAATCGCACACCTACTATACCGGACCAGGCATGAACACCGAGGATCAAATCTCGTTCTACTACTTCGTGGGTGACGACCACCAAGAAAGAACTTTCAAGAAAGTGAAATAATCATCATCATTATATTATGAAGACTTGTAACGAATGCGGAGCACCTCTCTCTGACGACGCCCAATTCTGTTTAAGCTGCGGTGCCGATGTAATCCCGCCTGAAACAGACAACAACCCCATACAGGAGAACACCGTTCAAGGCCAGCCACAGCAGCCGATGCAGCAGCATCCGCCAATGCGGCAACAACAGCCCCCCATACAACAGCAACCTGTGCAGCAGGCCCCCATACAACAGCAGCAACCAGTGCAGCAACAGCCGCCGATGCGTCAACAGCCAGTGCAACAGCAACCAGTGCAGCAGCAACCAGTGCAGCAGCATCCGCCAATGCGGCAACAGCCACCCATGCGTCAGCAACCGGTTCAGCAGCCGATGCCTCAGTATCAGCAACCGATGCAGCAGCAACCAACAATGTATCCACAGCCAGAGCAGAATCGAGGAACGTCGAACAAGACCTTGCTCTATGTACTTATCCCCCTGATAGCCATTGGTGCCGTGGTTGCCATTTTGTTTGCCACGGGGGTGTTCTCGGGCAAGAAAGACGCACCGAAATCAGACCAGCAAGAGGCCACCGAACAAGTCCAGCCGAGCGAACAGAGCCAGCAAAGTGAAGAAGATATTCAGCCCACAGCACAAAGCGAACAAGGCTCACAAAATGTCACGCTGTGCGGCATCACTTTCCCACTTGCCGAAGACTATGAAGTGATAGACCGCAAAAAACTCAACGACAGTGAGGCCTGCCTCATTGTCCCCAAAGGGGCTGCGGACCGATCTAATCGGCTCGTACTGAGGATTTATCCCAACATGCTTGATGGCGTCGACGGCATTACCAACGAAGAAATCGGCGACCTGCTCCATGGCATTGTTGATGCCAATGCCGGCGTATTTGCCAACAAAGAAAAGAGTGGATTCAAACTTGACCGGGCGTACAAAATCCACTACGACGATAATGCCAACGGCTCCTATTTTCCCCACTGTTACACCTACTTGAACTGGACCGACAGGGAAGGGAAATATTCGCGCAGCTACACCGAAGCCACATTGGTGAAACGAATCGTCGTTTCTGGTTCGGCTATCGCCACCGACCAAGGCGAGCTAAACGCCCTCACCGACATCTACTCTGAGTTAGTGCAGGCTGCCAATGAATAAACCCAAATCGGTCATTAGGCCGAATTGGGACAAACGGCTCAAAATTGACAAAAACATAACATTTCGGTCGAACGACCCGTTGCGATTCAAGCAAAATATTGTATATTTGTAGCCTGAATCAGACAACTATTGTTTAACCTTATCTAATCAGTAAAACTATGAACTACGACTTCGATACGATAATTGACCGCCATGGCACACACTGCAAAAGAACCGATAATCTGGCCTCTGAGTTTGGCAGCAAAGACTTGTTGCCGCTATGGATTGCCGACATGGACTTTGCCGTCTGCCCTGAGATAAGCAAGGCTTTGGTAAACCGTTTCCAAGAGCACCCCATCTATGGCTACACCAACACCTACGACGAATATTGGCAATCGATCATCGACTGGCAACGCCGCCGCAACGGCTTTGAGATAAGCCGCGAAGAGATGACATTCATGCCCGGCGGCATGCCCGCCTTGGGAATGATTCTCAACTTCTTCACCCAACCTGGCGACCGCGTGGTGCTGCAGGAACCGGTCTACTACGACTTCAAAGATGTGATCGAAGGCAATCGCCGCCTGGCTGTTCGCAACAACCTGATCCCAACCGGCGACCATTTCTACAAGATGGATCTTGACGACCTCGAGCGTGTGTTCATCCAGCAAAAACCTCGCATCATGGTGGTGTGCAACCCGCAGAACCCCATTGGCATCGTGTGGAAAAAAGAGGAACTCCAGCAGGTTGCTGCCCTCGCACGCCGCTACAATGTGATTCTGTTCAGCGACGAGGTGTTTGGCGACATCACCTTGTTTGGTCACAAGCACACGCCACTGGCAACCGTGAGCGACGATGCTGCAGCCGTCACCATCACTTGCGGATCGCCAGGCAAGACCTTCAACATCCCCGGCCTGAAGAGCACCTGGCTAGTCATCAAGAACCCCGAGTTGCGCCGTGAGTTCTATCGCTGGGTCGAAGTGAACGAACTGTGCAACGCCAATATCCCCGCACTGCTCGCCACCGAGGTTGGCTACCGCTATTGCGAGCCATGGCTCGAGGCTTGCAAAAAATACATTGAGCAAAATGTGCTTTATGTGGCCAACTACTGCAAGGAAAACATCCCCGACATCTACGCCATCAAGCCACAGGCATCGTTCTTGATGTGGCTCGACTGCCGCCGACTGGGCCTGGACCATGCCCAGCTGGTGCGTTTCTTTGCCGAGGAGGCTCACCTCGCGCTCAACAACGGCGAGATTTACGGCGTTCCCGGCTACTGCCACATGCGACTCAATGTCGGCACCCCACGCCCGCTGCTCGAAAAAGCCATGGAGCAGCTCCGCGCCGCCGTCGCCCGCCTCAAGCAACAATAAAACACGACTTGGGATCAGTCACTAATTTTTTGCATCATATTAATAATAAATGCTGCAAAAACAAGTGTTGATGGGCGTTTTCAAAGATTTTATCCTAAAAAATGACCAATAGGCCGCCCTTTGTACATTACGATTATTATACAAACAAAGCACTCATGGGCATTTTAAGGGATTTCACCACCCTAAATGCCCAATAGGCCGTAAGACTCGGTTTACAACGCATAGCTGCAATAGGGCAAAGGGCACTGTGTAATTTGATCGGGACGGATGCAAAACAAGATGTCAAAAACACAAAAAGTGCTAAAAATGAGATACTATTCAACATCATGTTAGGCTGTTTAACAAATTATGTTTATATTTGCACATACAACAAATAAAACCAAGATTGATGACTAAGAAGGATTGTCAAAACAGAATCAGAGTGGTGTTGGCCGACAAGCAAATCACCAACCGATGGCTTGCCGAGCAGATGGGTGTCACCGACATGACCGTATCCCGCTGGAAAACCAACAAAATACAGCCTTCCATGCCTCAGTTTGTAGAAATCGCACGTCTCCTTCAAGTTGACATCAAAGACCTGCTGGAAGTGGATTTCGATAATTATAGTAACAATGGCTGAAATTTTCAATAATGAATTTAAGAAAATAACGATAATGGACGGATTCAAAAATATTGAAATAAGGAACTTCAGAGGCATCGACCATCTGAAAATAGATGACTTTTCACGAGTAAATGTCTTTGTGGGACAGAATAGCTCCGGAAAAAGTACGGTACTTGAGGCTTTATTGCTATTGTCAGGGATGTCAAATCCTGATTTGCCCCTTAGTTTGAACAAATCAAGGACACGCAATTTCCGTATAGCCTATCTACAAGAAACCCGCTATCAATTTCATAATTTGAATTTAAGCAATTCACCAGAGTTCACATCTTTGCAGTTTGATGGAGTTACACGTCATTTGAAGATGAGACTATCGTATACTGAAAGTGAAGATGATGGGATATTTTCTATTGACGAGCCAATTGTTTTTTCTGATACGGTGAGAACACCCAATACAATAGAAATGCTTTTTGACCTTACGAATAATCAAAAAACAAAGAGTTTTCGGAGTAGTCTTTTTGTTAATCAGTCAGATATTCCTTCGCGTCAAGAACCTGCAAAAGAATACGTGGAGAAGAATTATGCAGTATTATTCTCATCTGATTTGTTATCAAGCAATTTGGGAAATGATTTGTCCGAGTTGTTTAAACGGAAGCAGAAAGACTTATTGTTGAAATACCTGCAGAAATTTGACATTAGGATAAATGCCATTGAGATACTCAACAATGACGTTTATATAGGTTTTGAGGATGTTAAGGAAATGTTGCCTGTCAGCATGTCTGGCGACGGTTTGCGACGTTTCCTGAATATTGTTGCTGGTTCCGCTAATCCAATCAATACAATGATTCTTATTGATGAGATAGATAACGGACTGCACTATTCTGCCTACAAGAAGTTGTGGGAAGCCATCTTCTCCTTGGCAACCACAACAAACAAGCAAGTGTTCGTTACTACTCATAGCAAGGAAACATTAAGCAGCTTGAATGAAATGCTGGAAGAACATCCAGAGTATCAGCAAGAGATGCGGTTATATACACTCGCTAAGACTCCAATAAAAGGACATCAAGCCTACAAATACACTTTTGATGGTCTAAGCGGAGCATGCGAAAACGATGTTGAACTTAGAGGGTTGGCGTAATGAAGAGGTTTCAGATAATAGTAGAGGGTGACGCCGACAAGAAATTCTTCGAGGATTACTATCACCACATTTTCGGCGAAAAAGCTCCCAAAGGCAGCATCACCCATCCTGGGAAAGAAGGCGATACAGGTGGCTATCAGAAGTTGAGGTCAGAAGATGCCATAGGTGCCATGCGTCAGAACTCAGACCTTGAAGGCATTAACCTCGTCATCTTCGATGCTGACGAGGACATAGAAGCCCGTCGTGCCGAACTGCTTGCCATCAAGGAAGAATTTGGAGTGGAGTTTAAATTGTTCCTACTGCCCAACAACAAAGATGCAGGCGCATTGGAAGACTTGCTGGAAAACATCATCAATCCCGACAATCAGCCTGTCATGGATTGCTGGCAAACCTATGAAGGAGAACTTGCAGAGGTGCGAATCCCCACTAAGATTCCACCCACTCTGACCATTCCCGCCAAAAAGACCAAGATATACGCCTATCTTGAAACGTTATTGGGCACGTCAAAGACTCAGAAGAAACTGATAAAAGACGCAAACCGCAACTACGAGAACGCCAAGCACTGGAATCTGGATGCAGAGTATCTGGAGCCGTTGAAGGGGTTCTTGAATAACAATTTATTGTGATGCGCTATATTAATTTTGATAACATACAGGAGAATCGAGAATGGGCATTTGAGAGTGTTCGTTCTACGGAGCAATGGACTCATGGCTATCATCGTTATCCTGCAAAATTCCTGCCTGATGTAGTAAGGAAAATTATTGAAGAGTATGCAAAAGGCAGCAATTTAATAGCGGATTTGTTTGCAGGCTGTGGTACTACTTTGGTTGAAGCCAAAGTTCATGGGATATCTTCTGTAGGAGTAGACATCAACCCTGTGGCCCAACTCATAACAAAAGTGAAAACAACGCCATTGTCTCCAGATGCTCTTCAACAGGCATATACTGCACTGTTGAATTTATTTGATAAATATAATGAGAGCGGTTATGGAGATATAAAGAAGCATGAAAGAATTGATTATTGGTTTACTCCATCACAGAAAGCCAAGATAGCCTTTTTATATGAAACGGTTTTTCATCTGGAAGTAGATGATGACACAAAGGATTTCTTCTATGTCTGTATCTCTCATATCCTTAAAAATTGCTCATGGTGGTTGCAGTCTGGTACAAAACCACAAAGAGATATGAAGAAGAAACTCGAGAACCCATTTAAGGAATTCTGTCGTCATTGCAAGAAAATGATAGCATGGAACGAGAACTTCTACAATGAACTGAACGAAAAGGGGTATCTAGGTACTCCTTGTGAAATCCATTTAGAGGATGCCCGCCATACATCAATTCTGTCTGGAAGGATAAATGCAATTATTACCTCTCCACCTTATGTGACATCTTATGAATATGCAGACATCCATCAGTTGACCGCCTATTGGATGGAGTATATGTCTGACATTCATGAGTTTCGCAAGAAATTCATAGGTTCATCCTATTCAGGAAATACATCTCTGACTGTTTCTGGCAGCAAACAGGCCCAAAAGATAGTCAACGATTTATCAAAGAAGAGTATACATATTGCACGGGATGTCGCGCAATACTTTAATGATATGCAAGAAGTTGCGAAGGAAATGTCAAGAGTGCTTGCTCCCAATGGCCGCGCCTGTATTGTTATTGGCAATACAAAGATAAAGGAAGTACAGATAAAGTCTGCAGAGGTATTCTTTGAGTTTCTGCGAAATGCTGGATTACGGAAGGTCACTGTGATAAAACGGAGCATTCCTCATAAGTTGATGCCTACATTTAGAGACAAAAATACAGGGAGATTTACGAAACTGGATAATCCTAACTGCAAAAAGGTTTATCCAAATGAGTATATAATAATAATGAAAAAGTAAGTTGAAATGGATAAGACTCTAAAAATACGGCCGTATGCTCGTTTACTTACCATGCTTGGTGAACAACTCATCAAGAATGAGCAAATCGCATTGGCCGAACTCATTAAGAACTCGTATGATGCCGATGCCGAATGGGTGAAGGTCCGTTTTGTTGACTTTGGTTTTGATGAGAAGAAAAAAGAAATCTTCAAAACCAAGGATTCAAAGATTATAATAGAAGACAATGGGTGCGGTATGAGTATGGACGTGATTGAAGATAGCTGGATGAATCCTGCCACGCCAAATAAAAAAACGCGAGAAAACGAAGAAACAAAGACTACTCCAAAGAAGCATCGTATAATTCAAGGCGAAAAAGGTATAGGCAGGTTTGCCATCTTGAAATTGGGTAGAGATATAAAAATCACAACAAGACCTGAAGGTCAAAATACAGAATATGTAATAGATTATAACCTTTCACAATATGATGATGACTTTTTGACGAAAAAGGAAGAAGGGAAAGACGAAGTAATAGAGCAAAAAATATATATTGATGACATCAGCATTCCTGTTTCAGAACAGAAACCCATTGTTCTTGTTGACAGAAAGGTGATAGTCAACAATAGCGTTTTTGAGCACAGAAACAACCAGGGAACCATCATTGAAATATCAAATCTTAAGGGAGAATGGTCTTTTGACAAGATTAAGAAAGTAAATGCTGAATCGCAAAAGCTTGAATCCATCTTCGAGAAAATATTTTCCGAAAAGAAAAAAGAAGATTTGTTCGAAATCGGATTTGAATGCAACAGCGAAAGACTGCTGTATTCTGATGAGGCTATCAAAGAATTGTCATCGTTATTAGATAATTCCGCAGTTCTTAAAATAACGAATGGCTCATATTCAGAAAAAGATGGGTGTTTTACTTACAAACTAAATAATGTTCCCTATGCTTTATCGCTTAAAGATAGTCAGATTTCAGGGTTGACCGTTTTCAAAGAACGTTTTGCCGAAAAAAATCTGTTTGATGAAACTGAAATTAGGAATACAACATGTGGGGATTTCAAATTCAATTTCTTCGTTTTTGATTTTGCGGCTGATAAAGAAAGCGCATACTATTTAGATAAAAGAGACAAAGAGACAATAAAAGAACATAGAATCTATTTATACAGAGACCATATTCGGGTTGCACCGTATGGAGATCCCGACAACGATTGGCTTGAGATCGACAAAAAAAGAGGCGTTGGTAGAGCGGGAGATTACCTTAGCAACGATCAAGTGGTTGGGTTTGTTGATATTTCAAAGCAAGGGAATCCAAGGTTAAAGGACAAAACGAACAGGGAAGGGTTGATAGAAGAGGGAAATGCCACTCGGGATTTCATTGTTTTGTTACACTCTTTTTTGTTGTTCATTCGCCAACATGCCTATAGACAATACCAAGAAAGAGTAAAACAACAAAAAGAGCAACAAATCAACAAACTAAAAGTTGTTGACAATCAGTTCTCACGGCTCAAAGAAAGCATCGGAGAAAACACGAAAGCAATATCGGCTTATAACGATTTGTATAGATCCTATCAAATAGAAAAGAAGTTCTATCAAAACAGACTTGATAACACTGAAGATTTGGCTGCCGTGGGATTGTCCGTAGAAACCGCATCGCATGATATGTCTATGATGCTTACAAAGGGTGTTGATGCGATAGATAATCTCATTAAAGACATTGACGGCGGCGTTTTGACAGACGAACAAGTTGAAAACGAATTACATTCCATAAGAGGCATGTTCTCCTTTGTGAAAGACCAAATGAGGGATATCCAATTGATGTTCAAATCATCTAAACAAAGAAGAAGGCCGATTCGATTTGAGGATTTGCTTGGAAAAGTGGAAAAAATCTACAAACGCACTTTGAACAGGGAACATATTGAGTACTCGTTAATCAAGACAGGTTCTCCCATTGTTGCAAAATGCACGGATGCCGTCATACTGCAACTGTTGATCAATCTTTTCGATAATGCCGTTTATTGGTTGGGCGCTCCTGATATTGTTGAGAAAAAAATCACCATAACACTTGATGGCGAAAAACAACAAGTTGTCTTCTCGGATAATGGCCCTGGTATCCGTGACGACGACAAACCATTTATCTTTGAGGCTTTCTATTCAGGGAAAGAGGATGGCCGTGGTTTGGGGTTATATATTGCACGGCAACTGCTCCAAAGAATGGGCTATTCCATTTCTTTGGCCGAGATTCCTTCAGAACAAATCCTTTCAGGTGCAAACTTTGTTATTAACTTTGTAAATTCAGAAGAAAATGACTGATATAAAAGACCTTTTTTCAGGAATAGGAGTTGTGATAGATGAGAAAATCAATGAAGAAGTAAGAACGCCTAATAGTATTCAAAAGATTATATCATCCCTAAAAAAGAATCATGTTCCCTTATTAGAATACAAGGAATTGCCAGATGAACTGATAAAGCAATTCCATTCTATTAGTTTTCTCATATTAGATTGGAATTTAAGTGGGACAGAAGATATACCTGAAGCTACAATAAATGACAATATTGCTTTTCTAAAAGAATTGCATAATGTTTGCTATGTACCTGTTTTTATTTTTAGTGATGAAAATATTCATGATATAGAAGTCGCTCTTGAGACTCATGGTATCAATCTTGTAAAAGAACCTATTTTTATTAAGAAAAAAAACGATGTAGATACGGCAGATAAATTGTTTGCCGAAATAACTAATTGGCTAAAACAAACACCTCCCGCATATCTGTTGAAAGAATGGGAAAAAGCTAACCGTGAAGCTAAAACCAAAATGCTTTGGGCATTAACCGAGGCACATCCCGCATGGCCTAAAATATTAATGAATTCAATTAAAAAGGATGGAGGAGACCAAGAAATTGAGTTGGTAGAAATGCTCCAGAATAATCTGAATTATAGGATTACATATCCTAGTCTTGATATTAATTTGGTAAAACAGCAAAACATTGAGGGCATAACAAAAGAAGAATTAAGAAAAATATTAGAATGCGAACGCTTTATCCCGACAGAATCTTTACCAAACCATCCTTTTGCAGGTGACATGTACATTATAGATGAAAAATACTATCTCAACATACGTCCCGATTGTGATATTATTCGGGATGCAGAAAAGAAAAACAAGGATATGTACTTGATTGGTGGTGAGGTCGTAGACGAAACAAAGATTAACACAGAAGATAAGAATGGTATCACGTTTGATAGCGGTGAATTTATCGAGAAGAAACATTGTTGTTATATAGCTTTTGTTAAAGGACAAATATTACAGTTTAGTTTGAGAGAATTATACATAAAATCATGGAATGAGATTAAAGATAAGCGTATAGGTCGTCTACTTCCGCCACATATAACAAGGGTTCAGCAAAAATATTCCCACTATATACAAAGACAAGGATTGCCAAGTATTCCAAAAGAAGCAATA